>Ga0190359_1000023_pt1 | contig 74670 bp, 75 predicted proteins | sample 48721823_MG_FD_161269 | JGI IMG/M metagenome (GOLD analysis project Ga0190359, IMG submission 161269) | Hydrothermal vent microbial mat bacterial communities from Southern Trench, Guaymas Basin, Mexico - 4872-18-2-3_MG | ecosystem: Environmental > Aquatic > Marine > Hydrothermal vents >...
TGGACCTCGTCTATGAACAAAACGTCCCTTGGTTGAAGACTTGTGAGGATGGCGGCCAGATCTCCAGGTCTATCGATCACAGGACCTGAAGTGCTGTTGACGTTGACTCCCAGTTCACGCGCGATTATATGGGCAAGAGATGTCTTACCCAGGCCAGGGCTTCCATGGAAAAGCACATGGTCAAGGGCATCTGAGCGTGCCTTGGCCGCCTCAATAAATACTCTCAGGTTTCTCTTGAGTTCTTCCTGGCCCACGTATTCATCAAGGCTTCCCGGCCTAAGGCTGGCTTCGGCCCGGATTTCCTCCTGGTCAGGTTCCGGATCTATTATTCTCTCTTTCACTAAAAGCACCTCAGAGAAACAGGTTCCGGCAAGCCACACAGATTCGGGCTTGCGCCAGGGAGGCACCCGAACCCACGATCAAGCCGAACAGAAAAAGCCTAGGCAAGCACTTTCAATGCTTCCTTAATCAGTGTCTCCAGATTAATATCCTTAATACTGCCACATGCTCTTTCAACTGCATTCCGTGCCGATTTTGTCGGATACCCGAGGTTCAAAAGAGCTGAGATAGCCTCTTCACGGACCTTTTTGTCATCACCACTAATCACAGGGGAGGGAATAACTTCAGAGTCACCTTTGATTTTCAATGCCTTCTCCCGTAACTCCAGCGCTATTCTTTCAGCAGTTTTTCTTCCAACACCGGGAATTGATTGGAGATGAGTAGCATCGCCTCTTGCCATTGCCTCAAGCAGCTCCCCGGGTCCAATCCCGGAGAGGATGTTTATGGCCAACCTGGGGCCTATACCTGTGACCGATATCAGCATCATGAAGATCTCTTTTTCAAGACTCGTGTTAAAGCCGAAAAGATTCAAGGCATCTTCTCTTACATAGGTGTGGATGTGAAGGCTCACAGTTTCCTCTTTTTCAGGCAGGGCATAGAACGTTGAAAGAGGAATAAATACCTCGTAACCTATGCCCGCGTTGTCAACAATGACAGAACGCGGAGTTTTTTCCTTCAGAATTCCATTTAGGTGCGCGATCATTTTCTAAATCGTATCCATGATGGCGTTACAAGGGGCGATTGGCTTTTTTTGCTTATCAAGAAAGGTTTTAGCCTTCAGACTTAGACATAAGCTCCCATATATCCAGATTTCCGACCCGGTCCTAGATGATAATGTTTTTTCTACCCCTTGATATCATACCTTGTCCAGTTAATATGGCAAATGGCTGTTGCCAATGCGTCTGAGGCATCCAGGTCGGGCCGGGTCTTAAGGTTTAGGATGACCTGGGCCATGGCACGGACTTGCTCTTTGGTAGCTCTTCCATATCCAACAACCGATTTCTTTATTTCCAGGGGTGTGTACTCAAAAATCTTAACACCGCACTGAACCGCGGCAATCAGCACAGCCCCTCTGGCGTGGCCGATTTTCAACGAGCTCTTGACGTTTTTTGAAAAGAAAATGTCTTCAATGGCCATTTCCTGGGGCTGGTAGGAGTTCATGATTTCAATCATTGAGCAGAAAATCTCGTGAACTCTTTTGTAGAAAGGCTGCCGGAGTGAAGTGGTGATGGTTCCTGCGTGTATGCACGTCATGCCTCTTGTCTTTTTCTCTACCAGTCCGTACCCGGTCACTCTCGAGCCAGGATCTACGCCCAGCACAAGCATTAGCTTATTGCCTCAATAACCTCATCAGGGATATCGAAATTAGCATACACATGGCTGATGTCGTCGTTGTCTTCCAGGGCTTCCATCAAATGTAGCATTTGCTCTGCTTTCTTCCCCTCAAGCCGCACAGTGTTTTGGGGAATCATGCTGATCTCTGCCAGGGTGTAAGAGAGTCCAGCATCGTCAAATGCCTTCTTGACTTTCTCAAAATCGGCCGGCTCAGTGCGTACTTCGAACTGCCCTCCCTCCTGGATCACGTCCTCGGCCCCGGCATCGAGTGCAATTTCGAGGAGCTGTTCTTCATCCATGCTATCTGCATCAAAAACGATAAGTCCTTTTTTTACGAACATCCACGAAACGCACCCAGGCTCCCCAAGGTTGCCGCCGTGGCGGTCGAATATATGCTTGAGATCAGCTACGGTACGATTCTTGTTGTCTGTAAGGCAGTCTATAAGGATTGCGACACCCCCTGGACCGTAAGCCTCGTAGCTCGTCTCCTCGTAAGAGGTTCCCTCCAGCTCGCCGGTTCCTTTCTTGATTGCTCTTTCGATATTTTCCTTCGGCATATTTTCGGCCTTGGCTGCTTGAATGGCTGTCCTCAGGCGTGGATTACCTGCGGGATCTCCTCCCCCAAGCCTTGCCGCCACAGTGATTTCCTTGATAAGCTTTGAAAAAACTTTGCCTCTCTTGGCATCCAAGGCGCCTTTCTTGTGTTTGATTGAGGCCCATTTTGAGTGGCCCGACATAACAAATCTCCTCCTTTTGACCCTACGAGGACACCAGGTTCTTTCCCCGGCGGCCTGCTGTGAAATCAATACCCATGCTCCTCAAGCAAGTGGAGACCGAGGATATAGACTTCCCTGCTGGTTTTCCGAACTGCCGCAGGGCGGACGGTTCGGGTTTGTTCAAAGAGATGTGAAAATTCATTTCTCAACTGTTTTGCGTCTTCATTTTCAAATATTTTACACAGAAAATGTCCACCATTCTTGAGCACCTCCAAGGCGATGTCCAGGGCTTTTTGCGAAAGCGCCGTGGAGCGACTGGCATCTGTTACACGGATTCCCGTGGTTGCGGGTGCCAGATCGCTGATTACCACGTCCCTTTGCCCGACTTGCTCCGCTATCCAGGCCTCATCCAGGTTAAGAACATCCCCCCTGATAAATCTGAAATTTGGGTGCGAAAGATCTCGCGGCTCTTTGAGATCTATGCCCACCACGCTGCCTCTTGAGCCGACTTTTGCCAGGCTGTAACGGGACCAGGAGCCCGGGTAACACCCCAGGTCAAGTACGTGGTCGCCAGCGCGGATTATTCTGTATTTCTTGTCAATCTCTTCGAGCTTATAAACTGACCTGGCCGGCCATTTTTCGTTCCTGGCCCGGCGGGCATAATGATCGTCCCATCTGTTCACTTCTTTTACAGCCCCTGGTTGTCCTGGCCCGTGATGAAACATAAAGAATTAGGTTCTTGCCCGACAAGCTAAGCCGAATTTTCCTCCTTCAGCCTATGCACCCGAATATTTATTCCGCCGGAGGCGGACAAGTCCGCCAGAGGCGGATTAATCCGCCAGAGATAATGCCATATGGCACAATTATAGGCGGACGAGCCCGCCAGAGGCGGACAAGGGATTCATGCCCCGCCCGCTTGCGGCGGGATAGTTAATTTTTTTACCATATCCACCAAGGGTTTGCAAAACAATATTGGCTGCTCCACAAAAAGAGCAATCTCTGTGTCGCGAGCATTGATCTTGGTGCTTTTTGCTGTGCCGTCCGCTTGCGGCGGGGAAGTCAATTAAAAGGCCCTTTGACGCGAAGTACTGATCCGGCGGACGCAGTGCTCATCTGCTAAATGAGCGGGTACCCCTCAGGAAACCATTTAAGCTAAGAGCCTTTCTTCAAAGGAAAAACGGAGCCTGGGACAAGGGATTTTTTCTTGACACCGTGAAACAATTTTTCTATAGTCCATGCGCCAAACGGGACGCTCGTAACATTTGTGGCTCATGGCTTTTGCATGCGTACAGGCAATGAGCTGATTACAAGTGTTTGATATTAGTAACGTAGAAAACGCACGCTGAGTGATGAAACTGGAACAACTTCTATCTCAAAAGGGACCCGGCATTTTGGGCAAATGGCTCAACCTGGCGCTGGAAACATATCCGTCCGATGCGCACAGGTTCCTGAAAAAGCAGAAGGACCGCTTTGCAAACCCGGTGGGTACAACGATTGAACGGGAAATCAAGTCCCTGTATGAAGAGCTTCTCAGGGAGATAGACCCTGAAAGGGTATCACCCATTCTTGACAGGATTGTCAGGATCCGTGCTGTTCAGGAGTTTTCCCCCTCGCAGGCAGTAGCCTTTATTTTTTCCCTAAAATATCTTGTGAGAAGAGAGCTGGAAAAAGAGCTCAGAGAGAACGAGCTTTTTGATGACCTGCCCGGATTTGAAGCGAGGGTAGACGAGGTAGGCTTGCTTGCTTTTGATATCTATATGAAGTGCAGGGAAAAGCTTTACGAAATCAGGGCTAGGGAGGCCAGAGCAGAGGTATCCGGACTGCTTAGAAAAGCAGGCATGATAGGAATGGTCCCTGTATGGAAGGCGGGCATCGAAAAAGATAATGGCGGGTAGCAAATAAAAGGGAGTTTAGGCGTTCGAAATTACAAAGGGGCTTAGTTCACGATACGAGGTAGCTATCCATGAATTTTGTCGTTGGAATTTTGTTTTCAGGCATTGCAATGATCATACTCATTCTGATTCCATGGGTAGGGGTGGGAGCTTTCGATTTGCGCCTTGTTTTTGGAATAATTGTTCCCTACCTGGCCCTTGCCACATTCTTTGTGGGGATTGTCCTTCGGGTCATCAACTGGGCACGTTCACCCGTACCGTTCAGGATCCCTACAACCGCCGGACAACAGTGGAGCCTTCCCTGGATCAAACCAAACCGCATTGATAATCCAAAGGGAACCGGCGGCGTGGTCGTGAGGATGATATTTGAGGTCCTTTTGTTTCGGTCCCTGTTCAGAAACACGAGACTTGAATTCAGAAAGGGCCCGAAAATTACATATGAGTGGGAAAAATGGCTATGGCTGGCAGCGCTTGTTTTTCACTATTCTTTCCTCGTCATTTTTCTTAGGCATTTCAGGTTCTTCCTCGATCCCGTTCCTGCCTTTATCCACATTCTTGAAAGGCTGGACGGCTTCCTGCAGATGGGGCCCTTACCGGTGAGCGGCCTGGGGGTACCTGAGGTTTACATCACCGATATGCTGCTTTTGTTGGCACTTCTGTACCTGTTTCTGCGAAGGCTGTATGTACATCAGACCCGCTATATTTCTCTCCCTGCAGACTATTTTCCGCTTTTCCTGCTGCTTACTCTGGGGCTTACCGGAGTGTTGATGAGATATTTTCTAAGGGTGGATCTCACTGCAGTAAAGGAACTTGCAATCGGCCTGGTCAAGTTTCACCCAAAAGTACCTGAGGGGATCGGTGTAATTTTCTACATTCATCTTTTTATGCTTTGCACGCTAATTGCCTATTTTCCCTTTAGTAAGCTTGTGCACATGGCTGGAATTTTCCTGAGCCCCACAAGAAACCTATCCAACAACAGCAGGTTTGTACGGCATATTAACCCGTGGAACTACCCGGTTAAGGTTCATACCTATGAGGAGTATGAAGATGAGTTCAGGGACAAAATGATAGAAGCGGGGCTCCCGGTTGAAAAGATGCCTGAAAAAGCTGAAGAAGGTGCTGGTGCAAAAGAAGAAGAAGAGAAAAAGGAGTAAATATGTCCGATTTACCCAAACCTGAAGATCTTGCAAAAGTAAAGCATCTGCCGCCTATCTGGAAGGGGTGGATGCGCACCCCGGTTGAAATCAGAAGCGGTATCTATTGTTATGGCTCCAAGCCAGCCAACCTTGAATACGTGGGTATGCCCAACCCTCGGGAGTGGTCGCCTGTCGATGAGGACTGGAAGCTGCCTGATAACTGGAAACAGATCTTTCTGGATGGTTTGCGGGAACGGCTGGAGAAATTCAGGTCGTTAAAAATATTTATGGATATCTGCGTGCGCTGCGGTGCTTGTGCCGATAAGTGCCATTTCTTCATAGGCAGCGGTGATCCCAGAAATATGCCTGTTTTGAGAGCCGAGCTCCTTCGCTCCATTTACAGGAAAGAGTACACGACAGCCGGGAAAATCCTCGGCCGATTTGCCGGCGCAAGGGAAATGACTTACCAGGTGCTAAAAGAGCTGTGGTACTACTTTTTCCAGTGCACGGAATGCAGGCGGTGCTCGTTGTTTTGCCCGTACGGGATTGACACAGCCGAGATAACGATCCTGGGTAGAGAGCTTCTCAATCTTCTAGGCTTAAACACTGACTGGATCTCCGCGCCTGTTGCCAACTGTTACAGGACTGGTAATCACCTTGGTATCCAGCCTCATGCCTACAAGGACATGATAGATTTTTTCGTTGACGACATCGAGGAAATAACAGGGGTGAGACTTAACCCCAGCTTTAACAGAAAAGGGGCGGAAATTCTTTTCATTACTCCTTCAGGAGATGTGTTTGCCGATCCGGGGACTTACACGTGCATGGGATACCTGATGCTTTTCCACTACCTGGAGAATCTCGGCCTGGACCTTACCTGGAGCACTTTTGCCTCTGAAGGAGGAAATTTTGGCTATTTTACCTCCCATGAGATGGCTAAAAGGCTGAACGCAAAAATGTATGCCGAGGCAAAGCGTCTTGGTGTCAAATGGATCCTGGGGGGCGAGTGCGGACACATGTGGCGCGTGATTAACCAGTACATGGACACATTTAACGGACCTGCGGATTTCCTTGAAGAACCTGTTTCACCAATCACCGGCACGAAATTCGAGAATGCCAAGACAACCAAGATGGTTCATATCACCGAGTTTACCGCTGACTTGATAAAGCAAAACAAGTTGAAACTGGATCCAAGCAGAAATGACAACCTTGTGGTTACGTTTCATGATTCATGCAATCCTGCCCGCGGTATGGGTCTTCTCGAAGAGCCGAGATATATAATCAAGAACACCTGTAATCATTTTTACGAGATGCCGGATACGACCATAAGGGAACAGACTTTTTGCTGCGGAAGTGGTGCAGGCCTTAATGCGGGTGAAAACATGGAGCTAAGGATGCGGGGAGGGCTTCCAAGAGCGAACGCGGTGAAGTACGTGCACGAAAAATACGGAGTTAACATGATGGCCTGCATATGCGCGATTGACAGGGCTGCTCTGCCCACTTTGATGGAATACTGGGTGCCCGAGGTGGGAATCACCGGTGTTCACGAGCTGGTTGGAAATGCACTGATTCTGGAGGGAGAAAAAGAAAGAAAAACCGATCTTAGAGGTGAGCCACTCCCCGGGATGGAAGAGGAGGAGGAAGAAGAGAATGTATGATGCGGGAAAGATCATAGTGGGGCTTATAATCGGCATTGGCCTGCTCCTGTTTCCTTTTTACTATAACGCTGGAAAAGCTGCCAAGGCACCTGAACCACAGCTAACGCCCAAGGCAAAAGAGGCCAAGGTTTGCGTGGCGGAAACCTCCTACATGAAAACCTCTCACATGCACCTGCTTGAGAGGTGGAGGCAGGAAGTGGTGCGTGGGGGAGAGAGGTACTATACCGCGAGCAATGGGAAGGTCTATTACAAGAGTGTTGAAGAGACATGCCTTGATTGTCATTCCAATAAGTCAAAATTCTGTGACCAGTGTCACGACTACATGCGCATATCTCCCTATTGCTGGGACTGCCATATTGCACCTAAGGAGACCAAGTGATGGACATTGATAGAAGAAAATTTTTAAAAATAGCCGGTCTATCAGCGGTCATGGGAATTGGGGGAAAGGCTGCATTCGAGCTGCTTGCCCCAAAGGAACTGGAAGCTTCGCTAAGGGAAGTTCCCCTCACTCAAGGAAAGAAATGGGGCATGGTCGTAAACATGGCCAAGATGGATGACGAGATCATGAAGCGGTGCATGGAAGCGTGCAACCGCGTTCACAATATTCCGAATTTTGGAGACCCCAGGGTGGAAATCAAGTGGATATGGGAAGAAACTTATGAACACAGCTTCCCGGGGCAAGAGCATGAATACATCGGAGAAAAATATCTGGGGAGGAACTTCCTTCTGATGTGCAACCATTGCACAGACCCCCCATGCTGCAGGGTGTGTCCTACAGGAGCCACATGGAAAAGAGAAGACGGTATTGTGATGATGGACTGGCATCGTTGCATCGGCTGCCGGTTTTGCATGGCAGGATGTCCGTATGGCTCCAGGAGCTTCAACTGGGGAGATCCGAGGAAAGCGCCCAAGGAACTTAACCCGGACTTCCCCACGAATCGCGATTACCCGACAAGATCAAAAGGGGTCGTGGAAAAATGCACCTTTTGTGATGAAAGGATCGCCAGAGGACAGATTCCTGCCTGCGTGGAGGCTGCTAACGAGATAAGAGAAGGGGCGCTGGTGTTTGGAGATCTGGATGATCCTGACTCAGATATAAGAAAAGTCCTGAGGGCCCATTACAGTATTCGGCGCAAACCGGAACTGGGCACCGGACCCAATGTTTATTACATAATATGAGGGAGTTATGCTTGATAAAGCGCTAAAAGGAAGTGCGACATACTGGGGGTGGTTGTTATTCCTGCTTGCATTTATTGGGGTTGGCTTTGGATGCTACCTGTACCAATTTTCTGAAGGGTTGCGCATAACGGGCATGAGCAGGGATGTTTCATGGGGTTTTTACATAGGACAGTTTACCTATCTTGTCGGCGTAGCGGCATCCGGAGTCATGGTTGTCTTGCCTTATTATATTCACAATTACAAGGCGTTTGCCAGAATCACCATTTTGGGAGAATTCCTGGCTGTCTCTGCGATTGTCATGTGTGGGCTCTTTATTTCGGTGGATCTTGGGTACCTTCCCAGGGTCATGAACATAATTTTGTACCCCCACCCGAATTCCATCCTGTTCTGGGATATGATTGTTTTAAACGTGTACCTCCTGCTGAATATCTTTATAGGATGGAATGTCCTTAGCGCAGAAAGAAAAGGTGTTCACTATCCGAAGTGGATCACCCCTTTGATTTACATATCAATTCCGTGGGCCTTCAGCATTCATACTGTAACGGCGTTTCTTTACGCCGGCCTCCCGGGCAGGCACTTCTGGCTAACAGCTATTATGGCGGCACGGTTTCTGGCCTCGGCGTTTTGCTCCGGTCCCGCCTTGCTGATTCTCTTGTGTTTCATTGTGAGGAAACTATCCAGGTTTGATCCCGGAAAAGAACAAATCAGGACACTTGGCGGCATTGTCGCTTATGCAATGATACTCAATGTGTTTTTCTTCCTCCTTGAGCTCTTTACGGCATTCTACAGCCGGATACCTGAGCACATGCACGCTATCGTATACCTTTTCTTTGGCCTTGAAGGGCACACAAGGCTTGTGCCGTGGATGTGGGGAGCCACCGTATTTGCTGTGATAGCACTTGTGCTTCTTATTATTCCGCAGTTGCGCCGACGCGAGGGCATACTTGCCATAGCCTGCGGCTCGGTAATTGTGGCTACGTGGATTGATAAGGGCTTGGCCCTGGTTGTCGGGGGTTTCATACCAAATCCCTTTGACAGGATCTTTGAATACTGGCCCACGACCCCGGAGGTCTTCATCTCTCTCGGGGTTTATGCAACGGGATTTTTTGTGCTTTCTGTACTCTACAAGATTGCGGTCTCTGTTAAGGAGGAAGTTGCTGCCTGAGAAGGGCAGCCCGGGCACACTTGAGGGCGACAAAAAGACTTGACACCTATATTTTACTTTGTTAAAGAATCGTCGCGCCGTTTTCAAAGGCGTTTTTGTTGTTTGCACTAAAGATCTAGTTTTTTAGGTTTACTAATAAATACAGGAGGGTAAGTGAGATGGCATATGAAGTAACAGTTGATCCGGACAAGTGTGAAGGGTGTGAAGAGTGTGTGGAGGTTTGCCCTGTAGACGTCTACGAAATTCAGGACGGAAAGTCTGTACCTGTCAACGCGGAAGAATGTCTGGGTTGTGAGAGCTGCGTGGAGGTGTGCGACCAAGAAGCTATAACCGTTACCGAAGTTTAAGTTCAAGCAGAGCCTCTAGGGCTCCGGAAAAGGCATCCTTCAAAGGAGCCCCTCTTTAGAAAGAAAAGACTCTCTTTACAAGCGCATTCTTTAAACCTGGAAATTTAAAAAGGCCGCTTCTTCAGGGGAAGCGGCCTTTTTTCTGGTTCTAAAATACTATTTGCTAGGTTTTCTTCTAGTGGCAATTATTACATTTCCTGTAAGGGGCTTTCTTGTCTTTGTGTTTTCTGTGGCAGCCTTTGCAGTCCCTGTGGTAAGCATCCCGCAGCTTCAACACTTTGCCGACTTTCTTGTTGGGATCGTGACAGCTGCTGCATTTTTTGACAGGGTCTCCTTCCTTCCAGACATTTTTCCCGTCTTTATAGACATGATGGCATTCAGTGCAGGCATCACCATAGTCGGCAGAATGCTTCTTGTGATGGAATTTGACAGGGCCCTTTCTGTCAACCTTGTAACCATGGTTTTCAATCATGATCACATCAGGCACGTCAAGAGCAGTGAGAGCTCCCACGGCAAGAAAAACAAAGGCAGCAAAGATAAAAATAGCAAGTAGCAGCGTTCTTTTTTTCATAAGAGCTTTCCTTCAGCCTCCTTCCTTGGGTCTTTCTACCTGAACTTGCGTGTAACTATAGAAAATGAGCTTGAAGCATGTCAAGCCCAAAAAAGCTCACTTGAAGCACCGTGTGTTAAGCGGGGGCATCTCGCTCTTTTAGAAAGAACCCCATGGCCTGCCAACAAGGACCCCAGAAGAAACAAGTGGTTTGGGGCGCCAGCGCACCCTCTTTTTCGCGCCTCAACATTCGTCCTCGTACCAGTAACACGCCCCCATGATTCTACTAGGCGTCTGGACCCGTAAGCAATAAACATGAGAGCTTTCATCGGGGCGTTTTTCTTCTGGGGCTGCTCAGGGAAGAAACAAGAAGACTCTGTTGCCCCCAGGAGCGTCCCCGAAAAGTGTGGTTGAGGCTTTTCAAAAGAGCGTCCCCTGCCGCCCCTTTTTTGCTTCAAACCACGAGATGTTGGCAGGGGCATGGGGTTCTTTTTGAAAGAACGAAATAGCGGGTGGCGAGAGGCTTGCGCCGGGTAGTAGGCCTAGGCGGGCGGAAAGCCTGCAGGGAATCTCCCCTGAAATGCCATGCTTTGAATCAAACGATGAGGGCCACCCGCCCGCCTGAGTGGCACCTTGCTTTGCTTTTGCCAACACCTTCGTTTCTTGAAAAAAGAGCGCGATGGCCCTGCTGCGAACTTAGTGCAAGAAACAGGTGCTTTGAAACAAGGAAGGGGCTGCAGGGGGCTCAGGCCTTATCGTAGTGGCTGAACTGCATGGTAAAGGTGCCTCTGCCCTGGGACAGAGAGCGAAGAGAAGTGGAATAACCAAACATTTTGGAAAGCGGGACACTTGCCGTCAAAACCTGCACAGGCCCCTTGGTGGTGATCTGCTCGATTTTTCCCTGCCGTGAGTTAAGATCGCCGATTACCTCGCCTAGGAATTCCTCTGGAACGAGAATTTCTGTTTTGATGATTGGCTCAAGTAAGACGGGCTCTGCTTTTGCGCATGCGTTTCTGAAAGCCATTGAAGAGGCAACTCTAAAGGCCATGGCATCAGAGTGCATCTCACTGATCTTAACATCCAGAAGGCTTGTTTCTACATCTATTAGCGGATAACCCATGATTGGGCCACTGCTTGCGCCTTCACCCACACCTTGCTTGATAGCCGCCAGAAAGTCCTCGGTCAGGCCTGGGTTTTCACATCGGTCAACGAACCGGTTGCCGCTGCCGCGAGGCAAGGGTGAAAGCTCAATTTTAACCCCAGCAAAATGCTGCTGGCCTGCAAGTTCTTTTTGGAAAATCTCCTCGTGTTGAACTTGCCTTGATATAGTTTCTCTGTATACAACCTGGGGCTTGCCCTGATTTGTGTCCACGAAAAACTCTCTTTTCAATCGGCCGACCAGAACTTCAAGATGAAGTTCCCCCATGCCGGAAATGATAATCTGGCCGGTTTCTTCATCAATTTTAAATTTGAAGGTCGGATCTTCAGCGGAGAGCTTTTCAAGAGCCTCCATAAGTTTGTCCTGGTCCTGGACCGCTTTTGGTTCAATGGCCATGGAAATCACCGGGGCGTTGAATTCTATGGGTTCTAGAAGGATAGGGTGGCTCTCGCTGCAAAGGGTATCACCGGTGGTGGTCAGTTTTAGACCCATGACAGCAAGTATATCACCGGCAGAGGCCTGTTCTATTCGTTCTCTCTTGTTGGAGTGCATTTTAAGGATTCGAGCAAGCTTTTCTTTTACCTTTTTGCCTGGGTTATAAGCAGATTCGCCCGCTTTAATCGAACCTGAGTAAACCCGCACGTAGGTCATTTTTCGGCCCTGCTCCATCATTACCTTAAAGGCCAGGGCTGAAAAGGGGGCTTTGACACTTGGTGGTCTCTGGCCCTTTTTGCCGGTTTCCGGATCGTGGCCAACAACGGCAGGTATGTCGACCGGGGAGGGAAGATAGTCAACTATTGCATCCAGGAGAGGTTGAATCCCCTTGTTTCGCAAGGCAGCGCCACAGAGCACCGGAACCAGTTCCAGTTTGATTGCAGCTGCACGTATGGCCCGCTTTAGTTCGTCCGGGCTTAGCTTTTGCTCAGAGAGGTACTTATCCATGATGGCATCGTCTTTGTCGGAGACGGTTTCCAGCAAAAGCTCCCGGTACTTTGTTGCCTGGTCCATGAGTTCACTAGGTATAGGCACTTGCCTGAATTCAGCGCCTAGAGTTTCCTCTTCCCAAACGATCGCGGTCATTCGCAACAAGTCAATGACGCCAACAAAAGAATCCTCTGATCCCCAGGGTAATTGCATGATCAGGGGCGTAGCACCAAGGCGGTCTTTCATCATCTCAACAGTCCTGAAAAAATCAGCACCAATACGGTCCATCTTGTTAACAAAGGCGATCTTGGGCACTCTGTAACGATCAGCCTGGTGCCACACCGTTTCCGATTGGGGTTCCACACCACCAACCCCGCAAAAAACCCCTATTGCTCCATCCAGCACTCTTAGAGAGCGTTCAACCTCTATGGTGAAGTCCACGTGGCCGGGAGTGTCAATGATGTTTACTGTATGATCGCGCCAGTGGCAGGAGGTTACGGCCGAAGTAATTGTAATGCCCCTTTCTTTTTCCTCAAGCATCCAGTCCATAGTTGCTTCGCCATTATGGACTTCTCCCATTTTGTGGACCCTGCCGGTGTAGTACAAAATCCGTTCCGTGATAGTGGTTTTGCCGGCATCAATATGGGCGATAATGCCTATGTTGCGGGTCTTTGTAAGTTTATGGTTCGATGCCATGTCCATTTCCCGCAAAGCACCTGTACCCAAAGGAAACAGGCCAGCTTTGCTCAAGGTGGTGAGGAGTTCCCTTTTGTATGCTCGAGTAGCTGTATTGAGATTGAGCTAGGTAGACTGAAGGCACGATCATGGAGGAAAAAGCACTTCTGTCTTAACCCTAACTGCGTTCCTGGTTACCAGATACGAAGCGTATATCTAAGGCAAATTGGGAAATGTGTCAAGCGAATATAAGGAACAATGATTCATCGTCAAGACTTGGATAGCAAAGGCTTTTTTGACGGCAAACCCAGTTTTTCAATAGGTCGAAAGGCCCGCAGTGTTATCAGAGAAAACGGTCCAGTTTTTTCTTTCTAAAGCTCAAGGGTCCCTGCGGCCGGACACAATCAGCTCTCCAAAGGTGGATAGACCGGAAAAGTTTGGTGCTGAAGAAGTTGACTTCCGTATTGATGAGATATTAAAGTACGAAAAGTAACTTACAGTAAAGACCGGCATCTTTTTTGACGCGGTGCAAGTTTACCCTTGGACAACCGTTAACCGCAAGAACTGATCTTTAGAGCATTGCACCGAACACGCGTGGCGATGATTCGTATTTCGCGAAAAACATTTGTATTGAGCATAATTGGTGTTTTTTTCATAGTGGTGGTTTTCCTGGGGCTAGGGCTGTTTCTAATCAGCCCGGCCAAGAAAGGTGCTGAAAAGGAAACCTTTGTGGTTCGCAAAGGGATGGCACTCAGAGAGGTTGCCACAGGGCTTGAAAAAAGAGAACTGATAAGGAGCAAGGAGTTTTTCCTTTTGTGGGCAAGATTTAAAGGATACGGCAAGCACATAAAGGCTGGAGAATACTCTCTTGGTGCTTATATGTCGCCAGTGGAGATACTTGAAAAGCTTCACCGCGGAATTATTATCACTCACCCTGTTACCATACCAGAAGGCTACACAACAGCCCAGATTGCTCAACTGCTTGATGATAAGGGGGTGGTTAAGAAAGAAGTATTCCTTTCTTTGGCAAGAGATCCTGCTGTCTTAAAACGCTACGGTATTCCGGGACCAAGTCTTGAAGGATATCTTTATCCTGATACTTACCGGTTCGGTTCCGGAGTGAGTGCAGAAGTTGTGGTAGATACCATGGTGCGGAGATTCTTTCAGGTTGTCAGGCCCCTAAAGGCGAGAATGAGCGAGCTGGGCTTGAGCATGAAACAAGTCATTACCCTTGCATCCATAGTGGAGAAAGAAACCAGCCGGCCTGAGGAACGCCCGACCATCGCCTCTGTCTTCTTGAACCGCTTAAAGCGAGGAATGCGGTTGGAAAGCGATCCCACGGTCATTTACGGGATCAAAAATTTCAACGGCAACCTAACCAGGAAGGACCTAGCAAGAAAGACGCCTTACAACACATATGCTATTAGAGGCCTTCCCCCCGGGCCCATCGCAAATCCGGGACTGGAATCTATCAGGGCTGTAGTTTATCCGGCAAAGACTGATTACCTGTATTTTGTTTCAAAGAACGATGGTTCTCATCACTTTTCAAGGACCCTTGCCGAGCACAACAGGGCTGTTCAAATTTACCAGAAGCGCAGGAAGGGGAGACACCCAAAAACCTCTTGACACCCAATAGTGTATACAGTATACAAAATTTGGCTGTAGCCGATTTGCAGCTACTTTTCTGTTCTTGCTTCATCATTTTTTGAGAAAAACCCAATCATTTCTAACCTTTTTCGGCGGAGGAACCCAATGGATCTTTTCAAGAATCTTACTGCATTATCCCTGGAGCAGGCTACGGTTTTGCCCTATTTGACCTTTAGACTCGCCCAGGACGGCATGAAAATATACAGGCTGGAGCATCCGGTCTATGGAGACCCAAACCGTCTTATAGGGGACAATGTTCTGGGTGAAGAAGGGATGAATTCCTATTTTCTTTGTATTAACGCGGGCAAGAAAGCACTTACCCTTGATCTTTCAAAGCCCGAAGGTCAAGAGATTTTTCATTCATTGATCAAAAAGCTGAACGTTGATATTTTTGCCACGAATCAACTGCCCAGAAACTACAAAAAACTCGGTATTGACTACGAGACCATGAAAGCGATAAAGCCCGACATGATATGGATCGGTTTAACAGGCTTTGGTCCGGATAGCAACGAGGCTGCCTATGATCCTATCCTTCAAGCACGATCCGGATTGATGGACTTGACCGGTGAGCCGGATGGCGACCCTCAGGTCCTGGGCATTCCGCTTCCTGACATGGGCACGAGCGTTCACAGCTACGGGGAACTGATGAAAGCGCTTTTCAAAAGACAGGCAACGGGGGAGGGATCATGCATAAACATTTCCATGTTTGAATCATCCGTTTCCTGGCTCACCGTGCCGATCACCATTTCAACTCTCATGAATAGGAAAATCACTCGCAGGGGAAACACCCACGAATTTTTTTGCCCTGTATCAGTATATAAAACCAGCGATGGTTTTGTCTATGTGGCAGTGGGTAACGATCGGCAGTGGAAGTCAATGGTTTCCCAGGAGATATTTAAATCCCTGGACAAGCCCGAGTACGAAAAGAATGCGGGCAGAATCGCGGATGTCAAAAACTTGAACAAGGCTATCAACGATATTACTAAGAACCATTCAACAGAAGAGCTTCTCAAGCTGTTCAACGAAATTACAGTTCCCATAAGCAAAATAAAGACAATTCCGGAAGTGGTGTCAGACCCCCTCGTGGAACGCAGGCTGCTGTACGCCGAGGATCCAAAGACGGGTACGAAGCTCACCCTGGCACCTCCCCCGGTAATGACCGACTTTCTTGAGAAGGCCGGTCGCAAGCTCTCGTTCCCTCCGAGGTTCGGCGAGCACAACCAGGAGGTTTACGGGCAGGTGCTCGGGTATTCAGAGGAGCAGCTAGCCTCTTTCCGGGAGAACAAGGTCATATAACCAATTTAAAGGAGCTGGAAGCATGGATATTATCGTCTTGATTAAGCAAGTACCTGACACGACCGATGTAAAGCTGGACCCAAAGACCGGCAGTCTGATCAGGGAAGGGGTGGAGAGCATAATCAATCCCGACGATCGGCACGCCCTAGAAGCTGCGGTCAACCTCAAAGAGGAAAAAGGTGGAAAAGTTACCGTTATCTCCATGGGCCCGCCTCAGGCTATTGACGCGATATCAGAGGCGCTTGGAATGGGGGCTGATGAGGGCATACTGCTCTCAGACAAAGCGTTTGCCGGCGCTGATACGTGGGCAACCTCTTTCACGCTTGGAAAGGCAATAGAAAAGGTGGGCAAATACGATCTTGTGATATGCGGGAGGCAGGCCATAGACGGCGATACCGCGCAAATAGGGCCGCAGGTGGCAGAGTACCTTCGCGTTCCCCAGGTAACGTACGTGTGTGGAATAGAGAAGGTTGGAAGAAAGAAGATTGTTCTTAAAAGGAGGCTTGAGGACGGCTTTGAAAGGGTCCAGTGCCCGCTCCCTGCCCTGTTAACAGTGATCAAGGAGGTAAATGTGCCTAGGTTCCCAAGGCTTGGAGGGTTAATAGATGCTTGCGGTGAAAAGGCGAATATCAAGGTCTGGAATGCAGCAGATATTGGCGCTCAGACACGAGACGTTGGGCTGGAGGGATCTCTGACGCATGTTATAAAGACTTTTGCTCCCAAGTTCAAAAGGCAGGGGGAGATTCTGGAGGGGGAGAGCAAGGAGGTTGTGAATACATTAGTGGATAAGTTGGTGGAAAACAACCTCATATAAGTAAGAATGTTGAGGCTCGAAGCAGAGGGGGAGTGTTGGAGTATCGCACTTGACAAGGAGATAGAATATGAGTGTCTGGATTGAAGTTGATCTATGCAATGGTTGCAAGAGATGCCTGAAGGTGTGTCCTTATGGGGCGGTTGAACTCAAGGATGGGAAGGCCCACATTACTGAGCGCTGCACCTCGTGTGGGGCGTGTCTGGAGGTGTGCAAGCAGAAAGCCATCCAAAGCGACATTGAGCCTAAAGTCATACCCGATTTTAGCGAATGGAAAGGGGTGTGGGTTTTTGCAGAGCAAAGGGAGGGCCGACTTCACCAGGTTTCTCTCGAGCTGCTGGGGAAAGCGCAGGAGCTTGCTTCGACTCTGGGGCAGGATGTCTCTGCCGTGCTTCTTGGCCAAGGGGTTTCCGTGCTGGCCAAAACCCTCATATCCTATGGGGCTGAAAAGGTCTACGTGGCTGAACACCGGGCGCTCAAGGACTACAGGACTATTGCCTACGCGAAAGTCTTGCAGCAACTGGTAGAAGAACACAAGCCAAATATATTGCTCATGGGAGCAACGCATCTGGGACGGGATCTGGCACCGCGGCTTTCCCGCAGGATCGGCGTGGGGCTTACGGCTGATTGTACTGCACTAAGTATTGATCCCAAGGAAGGAATTTTGCTCCAGACCAGGCCTGCTTTCGGCGGAAACGTTATGGCCACGATTGCAAATCGTTACTCCAGGCCTCAGATGGCAACCGTCAGGCCGGGTGTGATGGCGGCAGTGCCCAAGAAAGGGAACAAAGGAAGAACAATAAGGTGCAGGGTTTCCCTCACTGAAAAGGAAATCGTTACAAAGATCCTGGAAAGAGTGAAGGAGAAGAAAAAGTCGGTCTCCCTTGGCGAGGCCAAAGTGATAGTTGCCGGGGGGAGGGGCGTTGGTTCCCGGGAACGCATGAAATCGCTTTTTGCCCTTACAGAAGTCATGGGCGGTGAAGTGGCAGGCACAAGATTGATAGTGGAGGAAGGATGGCTTCCACCGGATAGGCAGGTCGGCCAGACCGGTCAGACGGTGAGGCCGGAAATATACATTGCATGCGGCATATCCGGAGCCATACAGCACAGAGCGGGTATGCTTGGATCAAGGTACGTTATCGCTATAAACAAGGATAGAAGGGCGCCGATTTTCGAGGTGGCTGACTGGGGTATTGTGGGTGATCTTCACGAGGTGGTTCCGGCCTTGACCGAGGCAATAAAGAAAACAAGAGCAAAACGGGGGGCATAATGTTACGGTCCGATTCTGAAAAGCTTGTGAGAAAAGTTATGGCCAAGTTCGTGGACGAGGAAGTGATTCCCGTTGCCACCGAACTGGACAATAAGGGGGAGTTTCCGTATCACCTTTTCAGGAAGCTCGCCGATATGGGGGTACTGGGCATCAGGTACCCCAAGAAGGTTGGAGGATCCGGGGGGAACACGACTCTTTACTGTATATGCGTTGAGGAGCTGGCAAGAGGACTTATGAGCCTTGCCGCTATCACGGCAATGCAGTGTTTGATGGCAACAGACGGCCTCTACAGGTATGGCACAAAAGAAATGCATGAAAAGTACCTGAGGCCCGCTTTTCGCGGCGAAAAGATAGGGGCGTTCCAACTTACTGAGCCCGAGGCCGGATCAGACCTGAGTAACGTGAGGACCCTTGCCACCAAGGTAGAGGATGGTTGGGTTATTAACGGGATGAAGACCTGGTCGACAAGCGGTCCCATTGGTTCCTTTCACACAGTGTTGACCCAGACCGATCCCGACAAGGGGCTAAAAGGGTTGATGTTTTTCTTTATCCCTGCCGACACGCCGGGTTTTTCTCACAGCAAGAAGTTTGATACTCTGGGCACAAGGACCTCATCGCTTTCAGAGATATATTTTAATAACTGTCACGTGCCGGATGAATATATGCTTGGAGAACTCGGCAGGGGACTGGACGTGTTGTTGACAATCCTAGCTGAAATCAGGATTATGACGGCGTGCCTGGCCATAGGTCTGCTCCGGGCTGCAATGGATGATTCCATCAGGTACTGCAAGGAAAGGGTGCAGTTCGGAAAACAGATAGGGAAATACCAGTTGGTGCAGGCGAAAATCGCGAACATGGCGGTCAATCTCGAAGCAGGAAAGCTGATGTGCTACAAGGTCACCCACTTGATAGATAATAATGTTCCTTGTTTGAACGAGGCATCCATGGCGAAGTACTTTACCGTGGAATCCGCCTGCAGCGCTTGTGATGAGGCTACAAGGATTTACGGCGCATATGCCTATTCCATGGAATATGCTGTGCAGAGGTATTACAGGGATAACCGGTTCTTGCTTTACGGCGGAGGTACTCACGAGGTACTTCAGACCACTATTGCGAGGCAATATCTGCGGTGAAAAGGGAGTGATTAAGCGGGTGGGCTTGATTGGCGGTTGATATGGCAGGACAAGTACAAACACAGGGTTTTACTTTGAGGTCACTAAAATCTTTGCCGGAGAGAAAATCCCTGGGCCAGCATGTATTTGAAAACCTGAAGCATGCGATAATCCATGGAGATATTTTGGCCGGAGACCGCCTTGTGGAAAGCCGCATAGCGGATGCGCTTAACATAAGCAGAACTCCGGTGAGGGAGGCGATTCACAAGCTGGAAAGAGAAGGCTTGCTCCGCAAGCTGCCTAAAGGGGGTTTTATTGTCGTCAATTTGACGCGAGAGGATATTGAAGAAACCTTTGGGATCAGAAGTGTTCTGGAGAGTTATGCAGCAAGACTTGCTGCAGAAAAACATCGTAAAGAAGAACTGGAGCCTCTGGAGCAAAAAATTCAGGAGTTCGAGCTTTGCTTGAAAAAAGGACAGGTGGATGAATTGCCCCGAATAAATACGGAGTTTCACAACCTGTTTTATGCATTGAGTCGAAGCCCTCGCCTTATCAAGATGATCAATGATCTAAGCGATCAGATTTATCGCTTCAGGAAGATTATTTTGAGAATGAATAATATGGCAAGAACGAGCAATGAAGATCACCGCAGGATGCTGGAGGCCATAAAGAAAAGGGACACGAAGAAAGTTGAGAGATTGGTCAGAGAGCATATTTTGAGAGGGCAGAAAACTGTTTTGAAGGCCCTTGATAACGATTAGAGCTATTGAGAGAGCACGGGAGATCGAAGAAAATGACATCTGAAAGAAAAATAAGGGTTCTTTTGGCCAAACCGGGCCTGGATGGCCATGATCGTGGAGCCAAAGTAGTAGCTCACGCGCTGAAGGAAGCAGGAATGGAAGTTATCTACACCGGACTTCATCAGACCGTACCGAGCATTGTCAAGCAGGCGATTCAGGAAGATGTTGACGTAATCGGACTTTCAATTATGTCGGGGGCCCATATCCCTATTTGCAGAAAATTGATGGAGCTTGTTAAGAAGGAGAAGTTGGATCAAACGCTGATTCTTGTTGGAGGGGTGATTCCCAGCAAGGATATTCCTGTAGTCAAGAAAATGGGGATTGACGGGATATTTCCAGGGGGCACACGCTTTGAAGTGATCACTGATTTTATCAAGGAAAACGCGAGAAAATAAGGCCTCCATGCAATGCGGAGAGGAGCTTGCGCAAAGATCATTGAGACAAACCTAAACCAGGGTTACAAAGCATACCCTCCTTTGCTACTGTCAGAATTGCGAGGGCGTAAAGTTCATTTTTCAGCAAGGAGAAGATAGGATCATGGGAGTTGCCACCTATATCAAAGACGAAAAAGACGCTATTAAGGAGGTCATTCTCCAGTCCGGTATAAAGGTTAAGCCTGTCTATACGGCCGAGGATCTGGAAAGAGTTGGCTTTGATTATTCCAAAGACCTGGGGGATCCGGGAGAGTTTCCTTTCACCCGGAGCCTTTATCCTTTAGGGTATCGGAGCAGAAACTGGACAACAAGGCAGTATACGGGGTTTGGAACGCCGGAGCAAACCAACGAGCGTTTCAAGCTAATGATTTCCCACGGCCAAACCGGCCTGAACGTGGCCTTCGATCTTCCCACTCAGATGGGCTACGACTCAGACGACCCCATGGCTGAAGGAGAGGTAGGGCGCGTGGGGATGGCAGTGGATTCTTTGAAAGACTTTGAAATTGCATTCAAGGATATTGCCCTGGACAGAATTGGATCAGGACTTACGATCAATGCCGTGGCCTCAGTGATGCTGGCCATGTATCAGTCGGTGGCAGAAAAATTTGGCTACAGTAAGGAATCCATATCAGCCACCCCTCAAAACGACATACTGAAGGAGATGGTGGGGCGGGGTGCCTGGATTTACCCGGTAGAGCCTGCCGTCAGGCTCGTTGGTGATGCCATTGAGTATGCCATGAAAGAGCTGCCGAGGTGTAACCCGGTCTCGGTTTGCGGTTACCACATCAGGGAGTCGGGGTGCACTCCTGCCCAGGAGATATCGTATGCCTTCATGATTGCGTTTGCCTACATAGACAATGTTGTGGCGCGGGGCTACAAGGCAGAGGATTTTGTGGGGCGTTTTTCCTTTAACCTGAACATTTACGGAAACCTGTGGGAGAACGTTGCCAAGTTCCGCGCTGCTCGGAAACTATGGGCCAAGCTGTTGCGGGAGAGGTACGGTGTTCAAAAAAAGAAAGCGCTTTTCCTTCGAGGCATCTTCGGCGGAGGGGGTTCCGGGCTCACCAAGCAGCAGCCAGAGAACAATATAGTGCGCGGAGCCTATTATGCCCTTACGGCAGCTCTTTCCGGCGCCCAAACTACTGCGCTTTGCTCATTTGATGAAGCTTACACAATACCCACTGAAAGAGCAGCACTTCTTTCCCTTAGAACATTCCAGATCCTGATGGATGAAATCGGCTTGAGAGATACTGTTGATCCCCTTGGAGGATCGTACTTTATTGAGACTCTGACCAAGGAGATGGAGGAGAAAATCCTGGAAGAGATGGAAAAAGTGGAAAAAGTGGGCGGCATGATACAGGCAGTTTCCTCAGGTTATGTTCAGGCAGAAGTGGCAAGGCAAGCGTATGAATATGAGAAAAAGTTGCAGGAGGGAAAGGTTACAAAGGTAGGAGTTAATAAGTATACCGAAGGTGTTGACATGGAAGTTGAGCTTCATGAATACAACGAAGAATGGGCAGAGCAACAAATAAAAAGGCTAAAGGAACTCAGGAGAACAAGGGATAATAAAGCCGTTAATGAGTGCCTTAAGGCGCTGGAGAAAGCGGCAAGGTCGGAAGAGAATGTAATGCCTTACCTCGTTGATTGCTGTAAATGCTATGCAACGGTGGGGGAGATGGCCAACGTGTTCAGGGACGTTTTTGGAGAGCACGTGGAGCCAAACATTTTCTGAATCAGGCGTTTGCCGGTCAGCTTCAGGTGAACACAGGTGGAAAGGAGGTGAAAAGCAAAAAGGCCATTTATGGACGAGAACTAACTCGCAAACAACCCAAGAGGAGGATCCAAGACCATGAGAAAAAAAATAGCGTTATTAGTGGCAGGGGTTTTTTTGGCGTCAATATTCAGCCTAACCTTGATTCCGGGGCAAGCCAACGCAAAGACGATCAGGCTGAGCTATGCCCAGTTCGCACCTGCGAAGACGTTTGTAGGTGTTCAACTTGAAAGATGGAAGAAAGAAGTAGAAAAGCGAACCAATGGTAAAGTAAAGGTAGATGCCTTTCACGGCGGTACTTTGCTCGGCGCAAAAAACATGATGGATGGCGTAATCGCCGGTACTGCTGACATAGGATGTCTTTGCATGGCGTACCAGCCTGGCCGTTTCCTGATCACCAACGCCACCAGCCTCCCGCTTGGATTTCCGAACGCCCGTGTTGCAAGCCTCACTCTGTGGGATCTTTACAATAAGTACAAACCAAAGGCATTTTCCAAAGTGAAGGTTCTCACTATGTTCACCTGCGGGCCATCTAACATTATGTCCAAAGTTCCGGTTAGAACCCTGGCAGACTTGAAAGGTCTTGATTTGCGGGCCTCGGGAGGTGCCGCAAAAATATTGAAGGCCTGGGGGGCGAATCAAATCGGTATGCCCATGTCTGCGGTGCCTGAAGCACTGCAAAAGGGGGTGGTGAAAGGTCTTTTCTCCTCACTTGAAGTCATGAAAGATTTCAGGTTTGCGGAGATTTGCAAATACGTGACCATTACAAACACGGTGATTTACCCTTTTGCGGTGGTCATGAACCCAGATGTCTGGAATTCTCTGCCCGGGGACGTCCAGAAGGTTATGGACAGTATGGCTAAGGAGCACGCAGAGTGGACAGGTAGCTACATGGACAGGCATATAATGGAGGCAATTGAATGGTCGAAAAAAGAGGAGGGCGTGGAAGTCATCCATCTTTCCAAGGAAGAGAAGGCCAAGTGGGACAAGCTTCTTGAGCCCATTACCTCCGGGTGGATCAAAAATGCTAATAAGAAAGGGCTTCCAGGGGAAGCTATAGTTTCAGACATCAAGGCATTTATGAAGAAGTACGAATAGTGGTGCAACAAACCATTGAGGGGCAGGGTTGTGGATTTCTGGAAACTGGTCAGGGCAGGGCAAAATCCACAACCCGAATCTGTCTTTTTGTAACATTTCGGACTTATGAAATTATGTAATAGGACCTATGAAACACAAGCACATGAAAAAGAGCTAAAGTGACATTTTTTTATTTTGCCGGTGCGTTATAGGGTGGTTGAGGCCACTGGAGGGTTGGTATGGAAGCTCTCAAGAAATTAGATCATTTTCTGAACATGGCTCTGGTCTGGATAGCCGGTTTTTTTCTGGCTGGAATGATTTTTGTCACCTGCGGCAATATCTTCCTCCGAGCGGTATGGTTCCCCCTAAGGGGGACGTTCGAGCTTATGGGATATTTCGGGGCAATTGTTACAGCCTTTGCTCTTGGCTATGCGCAAATGGGGCGAGCTCATATTGCGGTGGATATCGTTGTAGTTAGGTTCCCGAAGAGGGTCCGCAAGGTTTTGAGTGGCATTAATTATCTCATTTGCTTTGTTTTCTTTTCCTTTGTTGCGTGGCAAATTGCCAAACATGCGACAACCTTGTGGAAGAGTGGAGAAGTGAGTGAAACGCTCCGATTTGCATTTTATCCCTTCACATATGGCGTCTCACTGGGTTGCTTTGTGCTCGCGCTGGTTATGCTGGTTGATTTTGTGCAGCTCTTTGCGCCCGACAAGGGGGAAAATACATGAGCCTTGCTGCCGTGGGAATAATTGGGATAGTCATTCTTCTCTTTGTCCTTTTTTTCCTGGGAATGCCCGTGGGCTTTGCCATGGCAATAGTGGGGTTTGCAGGCTTTGCATATGTTGTATCGTTCAAGGCCGCTTTGAGCATGGTTGCCATAGACATATGGGCAACATTTTCAAAATACGGCCTCACAGTCATCCCCCTTTTTATCCTTATGGGGTACCTTGCATTTAATAGCGGAATTGCGGAAAAACTCTACAATACGGCCTACAAATGGTTCGGCCACTTCCGGGGCGGGCTTGCGATTGCCACCATAGGGGCTGACGAGCTTTTTGCCGCGATCTGCGGGTCAAACACTGCCACGGCTGCGACTATGGGCGCTATAGCAATACCGCAAATGAATAAGTACAACTATGATACGAGGTTGAGCAGCGGGACTGTGGTAACCGGGGGCACCCTGGGTACTGTCATGCCTCCCAGCGTACTTCTAATCATTATCGGTCTTCAAACAGAACAGTCCATTATTAAGCTCTTTCTGGCAGGTATTTTGCCGGCCATTGTTCTTGGAATTTTCTTTGTTGTGACAATCTCTGTTCTTTGCAGGATCTATCCAAATTTTGGCCCGGCCGGACCGAGGACGAGCTTTAGGGAAAAGCTGAAATCTCTTGCTGGAGTCACAGAGGCAGTAGCGATATTTGTGCTGGTGATCGGCGGTTTGTATGCAGGGGTATTTACGCCTACCGAGGCAGGAGCAGCGGGCGTTTTGCTGACCCTGATCGTCACGGCTCCTGCCGGAAGGCTGAACTGGAAAGGAATTCTGGATTCTGTAAAAGACACACTAAAGATTTCTTGCATGGCGTTTGTCCTGGTTACCGGTGCTCTGATTTTTGGGAGGTTCCTGGCCGTAACAAGGCTTCCTTTTATGGTCGCGGATTTTGCAGCCTCGTTGCCTGTCTCTCCCTATGTGATCCTGATCATTGTTTTACTGATCTATTTGATCGGTGGATGTTTCATGGATGCCCTGGGCTTTTTGGTGCTCACGATTCCCATATTTTTCCCCCTGGGAAAGGCCCTTGGTTTTGATCCAATATGGTACTCGATAATCATAACAATGGTGACAACACTCGGTGCAATTACGCCGCCTGTCGGAGTGAACATATATGTGGTGAAAGCACTGGCGCCGGAAATAGACATCGGCACTATTTTCAAGAGCGCCTCTTATTTTCTGTTGGCCTGTATCGTTTCCATCGCCATATTGGTGATTTTTCCTCAGATTGTTTTGGTTATACCCAATATGGTGCGCTAGCGGTCTTGTTTCTGAAAGTTTGAGGAAGGGAAAAGATAAAAATGATGGCCAGAACTTTTATGCCTTCAATAGGTTCAATAGATGAATTGAGGGAGCTTCAATTAAAAGGATTGCAGTGGACACTCAGCCATGCTTACAAAGGCTCGCCGGCTTACCGCAAGAAGCTTGACGAAGCAGGTGTTCATCCGGAGTCGGTACGGTCACTTGAAGATATCGCAAAACTGCCCTTTACTACCGCCCAAGACTTACAGGAAGGATACCCTTTTCCGTTACTCAGCGTGCCTTTTGAAAAGGTGGTCAGAATCCATGCCTCCTCAGGAACCACAGGCAAGAGAAAAGTCCTTTGCTATACACAGAAGGACATTGACGACTGGACGCATTTTTTTGCGCGTTGCTACGAGATGGCCCAGTTGAACGCTGAAGACAGGGTCCAGATAGCTGTAGGTTACGGCTTATGGACAGCCGGCATAAGTTTCCAGATGGGATGTGAGAAATTCGGCGCCATGGCAATTCCTGCCGGCCCTGGAAACCTCGATATGCAATGTCAGTTCCTTGTCGATTTCCAGAGCAGTGTCATGGTTGCTACAGCATCCATGGGGTTGCTGCTTGCAGAGGAGGTCAATCGCCGGGGGCTTCAGGATAAGATTAACCTCAAGAAAATGATTTTTGGCTCAGAACGATCAAGTGATGCAATGAGAAAACGAATAAAAGAGCTTCTGGCTTTAGAGCATTTATTCGATATTCCCGGTATGACAGAGCTCTACGGCCCGGGCACGGGTTTGGATTGTAAGTACCACACAGGGATTCATTACTGGGCCGATTACTATATTCTTGAGATTCTCGACCCTGACACCCTTAAGCCAGTTCCTGACGGAGAGACTGGAGAGATGGTGGTTACCACCTTGAGGAAAGAGGCGGTTCCACTGATTCGTTACAGGACGAGGGATCTTACAAGGATGGTGCCGGGAGAGTGCCCCTGCGGATCCATACTTCCCAGGCATGATCGTATTCTGGGGCGTTCAGACGACATGATCATATTTAGAGCTGTAAATATCTATCCGGGTCAAATTGATCATGTTTTGTCCGGGGTTGAGGGCATAGGAAGCGAATACCAGATACATCTTGAACGAAGAGAGGACGGAAGGGACTACATGACGCTCAAAGTCGAGCGCGATGAGGGCACTGATCCGAGCCGTGATCCCGAGCTCAGCAGAAAGATAAAGGAAGAGATAAAGAAGCAGATCCTGGTGAGTGCCGAGGTGGAGCTCGTTCAATACGGTTCCCTTCCGCGCTCCGAGAGGAAGAGCAAAAGGGTTTTCGACACCAGGGAGTAAGCCCTCAGGGGACTTTTATGGAGCCACATAGCACTTAACAGTGGAGATCTTTGGAAGGAGCGACATTTAGGTCCTTGATGTCTTTGTAATGGAGTAGAGTTTCTATGCATAAGAAGAAGGGGGATATGTAGTATGATCGACTATGAGTATAAGATACCGGCAGATCTTCACGAAGTTTTCACCCTTCTAAAAGAGTACGGGGAAAAAGCGACTCTTGTGGCAGGCGGAACTGATGTAATGGTGAAAATAAGGAACACGCGAAAAGCACCTGAGGTTCTGATTTCCTTAAGAAGGCTTGAAGATCTCCGGTATATCAGAAAAAACGGCGGGTACCGTATAGGGGGTCTTACCACGCACAGGATGCTGGAGCTCTCCAATCTGGTGAGAACCGAGCTGTCGGCGCTTCACGATGCCGCATCCCAGGTGGGATCAGTTCAGGTCAGAAACGTTGCAACCCTGGGAGGGAATATCTGTAATGCAGCCCCATCTGCAGATACGGCTGCCCCTTTGCTGGTTTTGGATGCAACCGTGGTTCTCGAGGGACCGGGAGGAAGACGCAGGGTTCCGATTGCTGAATTTTTCAAGGGAACCTACCGGACGGTGAAAGAACCCGATGAGGTGCTAATTGAGTTTGATATTCCTGAAAAGATGGGCGCCTTCGGAAGTGCTTACTGGAAGCACTCGAGAAGAAAGGCAATGGAACTGCCGCTTATCGGAATAGCTGTGTCTGTTAAATTATCTGAAGCAAACGAAATTGAGGATTCTAGAATAGCCTTGACCGTAGCAGCCCCCACCCCCATAAGGGCCTACCTTGCCGAGGACTTTCTAAGGGGCAAGCCTTTTACCGACCAAGTACTCAAGGAAGCAGGGGAGATCGCATCCTCTTCAGAGTGTTGCACTCTTAGGACCAGCTTACGCTGCGAAGCGTGGTATCGTGAAGACATGATAAAAATTTTTGTGCCACGCATGGCAAAACTGGCTGCTGAGCGCATAAAGAGTAGATGAACGCAGTTGTTTAGAAAAAGAGTCTTGCGTCAGACCGAGGCCCGGAAGTTTTTTAAGTGAACTGGAGGAAACATCTGATGAAGAAAGTGTCTGTGTCTTTCACCTTAAATGGTGAGCCTGTAACAATAGAGGTCCCGACCACATGGAACCTTCTCAAGGTTTTGCGGGAATGTTTTGAGTTGAATGGCGCGAAAGAAGGTTGTGGTGTCGGGGAATGTGGTTGCTGCACTGTCATTGTGGACGGGGATGCAGTGAACTCTTGCATTTATCCAATCCCGGAGATCGAGGGCAGATCAGTCCTTAGTGTTGAAGGGATATCGGGGACGGACGGAGGCTTGCACCCTCTTCAAAAAGCGTTTTTAGAAAACAATGCCGTGCAATGCGGGTTTTGTACCTCGGGGATGATAATGTCGGCAAAAGCCCTGTTGGACAAAAATCCTGAGCCTACGGAAGACGAGATCAGGACAGGCATCTCGGGCAATTTCTGCCGATGTACGGGTTATGTACAGATAGTGGAAGCGATTGAAATGGCCGCAAAGAACAAAGAGGGTAATTTCTAGGGGAGGAGAGGATGAGCGAATATTTATACGTGGGGAAAAGTACGCCACGAACGATTGAAACAGACAAAGTGACGGGCAGGGCTGTTTATATAAGTGACTTGAGACGGCCTGGAATGCTGTTTGGAAAAATACTTTACAGTAGATATGCCCATGCAAAAATCAAAAGTATTGATACCTCGAAGGCGGAAAAGCTTCAAGGGGTGAGGGCGGTCTTAACAGGCCGTGATATCCCAGAGGTTAGAGTGGGGTTCCTGAAAGATCAAACAGTGCTGAAAAAAGATGTTGTCCGCCAGTTCAGAGACGAGGTGGCGGCTGTGGCAGCCACAAGTCCGGAAATAGCGGAAGAAGCTCTGGGCTTGATTGAGGTGGAATACGAGGAGCTTCCGGCAGTTTTTGATCCTATAGAGGCTATGAAGGAAGATGCTCCTCTTGTCCATGAGATAGATGCAAGGGGGAGACCTGTGAGGAGCAATATTCTTCCACTCCCCTGGAAATTTAGTGCCGGGGACATTGAACAGGGCCGCAAGGATTCGGCTTATATTGCCAAAGATAACGTGAGAACCACATGGGTGAATCAATGCTGTATGGGGACCAGCGGGTGCGTGGCTGAGTTTGACATGAACAACAATCTTACTCTTTACAGCCAGACGAATGTTCCTTTTCTGGGCAAACAGAGGATTGTGGAGTACCTGAGAAACATCGGATTGAAGGGAAGCAGGGTAAGGGTTGTTAATCCCATTGTGGGGGGCAGTTTCGGGACAAAGCTGGATACAGATATATACGAATTCATAGCCGTTCAGCTTGCCCTCAGAACCCGGAAGCCCGTAAAAATTCTTTTCACCAGGGAAGAGGAGTTTCGCGCCCTGCCTCCGAGGCAACCTGCGATATTTGAGATAGAGCAGGGGTGCGACAAGGAAGGAAAGCTAACCTTTAGAAAGGTGGAGGCAATCTTGGACAATGGAGCCTACACCTCATGGGGAGCAACCACTCCCTCGGTAATGATGATGCCCATTTCTTCCCTGTACCGCGTTCCTAATGTCAGTTTTAATGCAACGTGCGTTTACACCAACAACATTTACTGCCAGGCTATGAGAGGATACGGGAATCCTCAGGCCACTTTTGCCGTGGAAACCTCAATGGATAGCCTTGCAGAGGAGGCGGGGATCGATCCGGCTGAGCTAAGGTTGATCAATTGTAACAAGCCCGGAGAGTTGACCCCCATGAGGCTGAAAATAACCACCTGCCCTCTGGACAGATGCATTAAGACGGTGCAGGAAAAAATTAACTGGAAGGAGAAGCGCGGAAAACGCAACGGCAGGGGCATCGGGATGGCATCTTTGATCCACGTGGCAGGTGGGGCAAGAGTGTACAAATCAGATGGTCACGGAATAATGGTCAAGGTGGATCAGAATGGAAATGTGGATGTGCTGGAAAGCGGAACCGACCAGGGCCAGGGCTCTCCAACGGTGATTTCCCAGATGGTTGCAGAAGCTCTGGGCTTTAGGCCCGAAGATGTCTCTATCACACTGGGCGATACTGCATTGTGCCTGTGGGATGCCGGAACGCATGCAAGCAGACATACCTTTATGGCCGGGAACGCTGCAATAAGGGCGTGTGACAAGGCAAAGAAGCAGATCCTGGAAATGGCTGTTGAGCACATGCCGGAGATTGTGGAGTACAAACTGAAGCGGAAAGAGAGAAAAGACCCGGATTTTCAAATGCCCGACCTTGACTACAGCCTGATAAGTGAGCCTGATAAGCTGGACATAAAGGACAGGTACATTTTTCCGAAAAATCAGCCAGAGCATCCTTACTTTAGAATGGAAGTGAGTGAGGTGCTCACAAGAGGCTTGCACGTTGGGACCGGCGAGAGCAAAGTGGTTGTGGGGGAGGCTTTCTACGATCCTCCCACAGAAATGCTGGACAGAGAGATGAAAGGTAATTATTCATGTACTTATGCTTTTGGAACTACCGCAGTAGAAGTGGAAGTGGACCGGGAAACCGGGGAGGTGAAGATTCTTAATCTCTTTGCGGCACACGACGTGGGCAGAGCAATGAATCCAACCCTAGTCAAAGGGCAAATCTATGGTGCCGCGTACATGGGGGTTGGCTACGGTCTTACCGAGCAACTCCAACTGAGAAACGGCAGAGTGATGAACCCCAATTTCCGGGATTACAAGATGCTCACTGCCAAGGATGTGGTGCCGGTGGTTCCACTCGTAATTGAGGAACCGGATGCCGACGGGCCGTTTGGCGCAAAAGGGATTGGTGAGCCAGGGCTTGTTCCCACTGCTCCCGCTATTGCCAATGCTATCTACGATGCCATAGGTGTAAGGATTACTGATTTGCCCATTACTGCGGAAAAAGTTCTGGTCGCTTTGAAAAAGAAAGCGGGAGAGCAAAGCTAAAGGGAAGCTCCTGCCGGGGAAGAAAGATTCATATGGGACCTGGAGGAATAGATGGCTGAAAAATTTTATCGGTTGGGCTGCGACATTGGCGGCACATTCACTGACTTTGTTCTGCTTAATGACCGGACAGGGGAGATAAAGATAAACAAGTGTCTCACGACTCCCAGGGATCCCTCTGATGCTGTTGAACAGGGCATTAGGGAATTACAGGGGGAAGTACCGAAATTCGTGGGCATGCTGGACGAGGTTATTCACGGGACGACCCTTGTCATTAACTCTATTATAGAGAGAAGAGGTGCAAAGACCGGCCTGATTACCACCAAGGGCTTCCGAGACGTGCTGGAACTCGGAAGAGAGATTCGGTACGCCCCTTATGATATTTTTGCCGAATTTCCCAAACCCTTGATCCCCAGGCGACTCCGGCTGGAGGTGGACGAGAGAATCAGAAGCGATGGCAGCGTTTTGAAGCCTCTGGATCCGGAAGAGGCCAGAAGTGTGGTAAAGACACTGATAAACATGGGAGTAGAATCAATTGCAGTATGCCTGATTAACTCTTTTGAAAATCCCACCCATGAACTGATGATCAAAGAGATTATAGAAAAGGAGGCCCCCGATGTTTCAGTTTCCATTTCCTACCATGTCCTCCCCCAGATAAGGGAGTATGAAAGAACAAGCACTACTGTGACAAATGCATACGTTAAACCGTTGACGGGCAGGTACCTTTCGAAGCTTTCAAGCAGGCTTGAGGCCATTGGATCCAGGGGTAAACTTTTTATTATGCTGTCAAGCGGAGGCATCACTTCGGTGGAAACCGCCGCGGAATTCCCTGTAAGGATAATAGAGTCAGGACCCACTGCGGCAGTGATTGCAGGGGAGTATTTCGGCAAGCTGTTCAACATTCCCGACATGTTCTGTTTTGACATGGGAGGAACTACGGCCAAGTCATGCTTGATACAGGGAGGTGTTGCCGGGGTTGTCCCAACGTTTGAGGTCGGCAGGGTTCAGAGATTCATGAAAGGAAGCGGGCTGACCATCCAGGTGCCTGTGGTGGACCTGATGGAGATCGGGGCAGGCGGGGGGAGCATCGCCAAGATGAGCAGGATGGGGACGCTCCAGGTTGGCCCAGAAAGCTCAGGTGCTGATCCCGGGCCTGTTTGTTATGCTCGTGGGGGAACCGAGCCGTGTGTCACGGACGCTGATCTCCTGCTTGGCTATCTTGACGAGAACTACTTCCTCGGTGGAGAAATGAAGCTTGACAAGGAAGCAGCCAGGCGGAGCGTGGAAGAAAAAATAGCAAAGCCTCTGGGAGTCTCGTTTATAAAGGCAGTTTGGGGGATACATGATTTGATAAATGAAACCATGGCCGGGGCAGCCAAGACCCATATTGCGGAGAAAGGGGGCAATCCTAAGATTGTGACGGTCGCTGCATTCGGGGGTGCCGGTCCCGTGCATGCTTATGGACTTGCCAAGAAGCTCGGGGCTCCACGCCTGATGGTTCCTCCTAATGCTGGAGTCGGCTCTGCGCTCGGGTTTTTCACCGCGCCCCGTGCCTTTGATCTTGTCAGGAGCCACAAGATTTCTCTCAAAGATGCGGACTTTGGTGAAATTGAGAATATTTTCAAGGAAATGGAACAAGAAGGTGCCAGAACTTTGCAAAAGGCGGGGGGAGAACAGGAGATCGGGTTTGAACGATCGCTTGACATGAGATTTGTCGGACAGGGATCGGAGACTAATCTTTCAATCTCTCAAGGGGATTTTAGAACATTCAAGAAAGAAGATATCCGCTCGCTTTTTGATAGTGTCTACAAAAAACTCTACGGGAGAACCTATCCTGACTCAGAGGTAGAGTTCATTAATTTCAAAGTAAGAGCCAAGCTGCCGGAACGCTTGTTACAATTGCCCGAAATAAAAACCAGATCCGGCGCTCTTGAGGATGCAATCAAGGGGCAGCGCTCAGCCTATTCCGGGATTGCCGGAGATTTTATCCCGTATACTGTTTATGATAGATACAGACTTTTTCCGGGGGCGGAATTGAAGGGGCCCGCTATTATTGAAGAAAGGGAATCAACAGTGGTGGTAGGCGAAGATTGCCGGGTATCGGTTGATGGCTATGGGTTCCTGTGGATAGACTTGAGGGCGGCTTAAAGCCGGCTACTCTAGAACAAGGGGCAGAAAAGACACCGCAACCAGTCACTGAGGTTATGATGGGATGGGCTTTCTCACCCGCAAATTCCTAGGAGGAGCGAGCAAACGATTGTCTAGAAGCGGAGGAGTTTATGTCCAGGAAATTTGATCCAATAACTTTGGAGATACTCTGGCGGAGACTCATCTCCATAGTGGATGAGGCGGACAGCACGGTATCGAGGACTGCGTTTTCAAGCCTTTTGAGAGATGCGCATGATTACACATGCATGTTTACTGATCGAAAGGGGAGGGAGCTGGCCCAGGGCACGTTTGCAACGCCGGGGCAGTCGGGAGCGATGGCACTCGGGATAAAGAACATCGTGCAAAAGCTTGAACTTGAGAGTTGCAAGGAAGGCGATGTATTTATCACTAATGATCCCTGGGCCCTGGCAGGGCATTTAAACGATGTGTGTGTAATGAGCCCGATTTTCTACAAGGGTACTCTGACAGCCTTTACAGCATGCGTTTTTCACCACTCTGATATAGGAGGCCGGGTTTCCTCCGACAATCACGAAGTATTCGAAGAAGGGCTTTTCATCCCGCTTGTGAAACTTTACGAGGGGGGCACGCTGAATGAATCTGTCATGGAGATGATCAAGTGGAATGTAAGGACACCGGACGAGGTTGTCGGAGATATCAGGTCTCAGATAGCTGCAAACCATGTATGCAGCGAAAAGATATGCCAGATGCTCGAAGACAATAATCTGGAGGGCCTTGACGACCTGGCTGATGAAATCATCGAGCGCACCGAGAAAAGCATGAGGGGTGCAATAGAAAAGATCCCGGACGGCATTTACAGGGCCGAGGGGATCGTTGAGCAGATGGAAGGCAAAGAAGACATAATAATAAAGGCTGCAGTAGAGGTGAAGGGAAGTGAAATTATTGTGGATCTGGCCGGATCTTCCCCTCAAGTCGACTGGGGCGGCAATGTCGTTTACAACTTCACCTACGCTTATGTTTTTATGGCTTTGAAGAGTATGTTTGACCCCGACATCCCGAACAACGACGGCTGTGCCGCTCCGATCTCAATGAGGGCACCGGAGGGAACGGTAGTCAATTGCAAATTTCCGGCAGCGGTTGCAGCCAGGATGCAGGTGGGGCACTTTATGACTGAGATCATTTACAAGGCTCTGGCTGATGCAGTCCCCGACAGGGTCATTGCTGGAAGTGGAGGGACGCCGGCCACAATGAATGTCTTCTATGGGAAGAGAAACAATGGAAGCCCCTGGCATTCAGTTATCATCAGGGGCGGTGGAATGGGCGCGAGCGCCAGGGCAGACGGCCACTATGTTTCTATTTTTCCTGCAAACGGCGCAAACACCCCTGTTGAAATATTTGAAAGCGATACCCCGCTCCTGGTTGAAAAGCGTGAGCTTCTACCGGATTCAGGTGGGCCGGGAAAAATGAAGGGAGGCCTGGGCAGGCGTGTAATCTTTCGGGTTCCTGATGATGAGTATGCTCCGATTCCTCCTGTAAGCCTGGGCATCCAATCGGGGAGATATCGCTATGCGCCTGAGGGGCTTTTTGGGGGTAAGAATGGAGCAAAAGCGCGGTTCTTGGTCAACGGTGAGGCTGGGAACCCTTACGGACTCACCCAGCTTGTGCCGGGTGACGAGGTGATCATGGATGCTGCAGGCGGCGGGGGCTATGGCAATCCGTTTGAGCGTGATCCTGAAATGGTCGAACGAGATGTCGTGGAAGGATACGTGAGCATGGAAAGCGCAAAGGAAGATTATGGCGTTGTTATCATCCCGGAAACCATGAAAGCGGACATTGAACAGACAATGAAACTGCGAAAATCTCTTGCAAGGAGATGAGAAACTAAAACGATTTTCCAGAAGGAGTAGAGCCATGAGAGAAGACAAAAAACTGTACCCATCTGGTTTTAATCCACTTTTTAGAAAACCGGCAAGACCGCTCCCAGAGCAAATGGCAGTGATTGGGGCTGGAACCATCGGACCTGATATCGGCTATTATTTGAAGGGTGCGCTGCCTGGCGCAAAACTTTACCTTGTTGACGTCGTGGAAGAGCCACTGAAGAACGCTGAAAAGAGGCTTCAGGGTTACGCTAAAAAAGCAGTGGAGAGGAAAAAGATGAAGGAGGACAAGGCAAAGGAAGTCCTCGAAAATATCGTTTACACAATGAACTACGATGAAATTGCGGGCTGCGACCTGGTGATTGAAGCCGCTACTGAAAACATTCCGCTCAAGGAGAAAATCTTTGAAAGAGTCGAAGGTATCGTGGGTGCGGAGGCTATCATTACTTCGAATACGAGTTCCATTCCTGCGGACAGGATTTTCTCCAAAATGAAAAAGCCTGAAAGAACTACGATCACCCATTTCTTTGCTCCCGCATGGCGATCTCTTCCCGTGGAAGTGATAAGGTGGGAGGGTGCTGATAGCGATGTGGTCGATTACCTTTTCTGGTTTTTCGCACAGACAGGGAAAGTGCCCATTATAACTGACAATGCTATTTGTTTTATGCTGGATCGTATTTTTGACAACTGGTGCAATGATGCAGCTTTTCTGCTCTCTCAGGCGACTGCCAGCCAGATTGACAAGGTGGCTGAGGAGTTCGTTTTTGCGGGCCCATTCTATGTTCTGAACATGGCTAATGGAAATCCAATTATTATTGAAACCAATACGCTCCAAATGGAGGAGGGAGCCCATTACAGGCCGGCGGGTATCCTGGCCTCGGTAAGCAGGTGGGCCACCCACCGGCCTGGTGCAAAAGTAGAAGTCCCTGATGAGCTGAGGAATATCATAAGGGACAGGATGCTCGGAATCCTTTTTTCCCAGTCTTTCGATATCGTGGACAGGGGTATTGGCACAAAGCAAGATCTGAACTTCGGCTGCCAGATAGCCCTTGGGTTCAGGAAAGGGCCTTTTGACATTATGAGGGACCTGGGGGAGTCGGAAGTGTTCCGCATTATGAAAAGGTTTGGCGAAGAAAGGCCCGGCTTTCCCCAGCCAAAGGCATCGTTTTCCGCTTACCAGGACTTCAAGAGGCATCTCCTTGTGGACGACATGGACGGGGTGAAGGTCATTACTATCAGGAGGCCTCAGGCCATGAATGCGATAAGCGATGAGATCAATAACGAGATTCTCGAGGTTCTCAAAGAACATGCTGATAAACCTGAAGTAAAAGGCTTTGTTATAACTGGTTACGGGACGAGGGCTTTTTCAGCAGGTGCTGATATCGGCAAGTTTCCTCAGACCCTGGGTAACAAAACTGCTGCCTACCAGTATGCCAAGGATTGTGCAGAAGTTCAGTTGTTCATGGACAGAATGCAGAAGCCCATTGTTGCGGCCGTCAATGGTATGGCCCTGGGCGGGGGATTGGAGATTGCCATAAGGTGCCACAGTATAGTTGCCACCAAGAATGCAATGTTCCAGTTCCCGGAAATTACACTCGGGATCCTGCCCGGAATAGGAGGCTGCATTGTGCCTTACAGGAAATGGCCCCAGGGGGCAAAGCTTTTCAATGAAATGATCTGTTTTGCAAGACCCATCAGCCCTCAGGAGGCAATGGATGTTCGGATGGTTTCAAAGGTTGTTGACGACTATCCTGAACTGATCCAGGCAGCAGTAAAAGAAGTTGAAAACCTGGAGGGAAAAATCAAAAGGATTCCAAACGGAAAGGTTGAAGTTCCTGAAATGGCGATTCCAGACGAACCGAAAGCCGGGAAACTTCCCTTGAGCAAAGAAGCTATCAACATCACGCTAAAGACCATTAAGGCCGGTGCGGCAGCAGACACTTTTGCAGAAGCGCTTGAAATAGGCTACCGCGGTTCTGCGGAGATTGCGTGCACGGACGCTGCCAGGGAGGGAATAACAGCTTTTCTTGAAAAGAGAAGGCCGGAGTTCAAGAAGTAGGAAAGCATCCTTCCCACAGTGGGATCTTCCAGAAAGCCGGCTCTTGACAACTCGAAAGAGTGTATTATTTTTGAATGAAGCTGTTTAAGCCTAAATTTGAAACGCCCTGTTTAGGCAAGAGTCTGTTGAGAAAGGAGGTGTATTGATCATGGCCGATTTGATACCTTGGCGTGGAGAGATTGATCGCCTCAGAGACGAGATGGACAGACTTTATGAGCGTTTGTTTGACTGGATGCCTTTTCGCCGCTTTCCGATAGAGGGTGAATGGGTGCCCTCGGTGGATGTTTCTGAGACAGCAAAGAACATAGTGGTAAGTGCTGAGATCCCGGGTATGGACGCTAAAGACATAGAGGTTTCTCTTGATGGAAATGTGCTGACCCTTCGCGGTGAAAGGAAGCAGCAGAAGGAAGAAAAAGAAGAAAACTTTCACCGGGTGGAACGAGTCTACGGTAGTTTTTTCAGGTCCATTCAGGTTCCCGCAGAAGTGGATTCCAGCAAAGTAAAGGCCTCGTACAAGCGGGGTGTTTTAAAGATAACCCTGCCAAAGGTCAAGAAACAGGAAAGCAAGAAGATCGAGGTCAAGACGGTCTAAGCGCGGTATTTCGCCATTTGGAAGCGGTTTCTCAAAGTGGAATTGTGGCTCTAAAATAACAAGGAACTCGAGGGGTTGGGTGGTGGCGTAGAACATTAAACGCTACACAGCCAACCCCGTAGATTGAAACTGATATTGCAAAACCTAGGATTCGCCTGGAACGCAGGGAATTCAGGCTCAGCGTGGACAGGGTTAAAAGATCTCATTATAGAAAGTCCAGCAGGCTCAGTTCCATAATTTTGGCTGAGGAGGCTAGAGCTGCTTGATATGCGACCTGTTTTTCCTTCAGGGTGGTGATTGCCTCGGCGATGTCAGCGTCCTGGATTCTTGAAAGCCTCTCAGTGTTGGCGAGTTTTAGATCCTGAAAAATCCCCTCTTTGACTTCCATACGAACCATCTTGGAACCAATGTCGGAAATCTTGGCGGAGATACGATCAAACTCTTCGTCGAGGCTACAAATTGTCGCTTTAATCCCGCTTACATCATTGTTTTCCAGGGCAGATTTCAAATCCTTCAGCGTCTGGAAGATGTCATCGGTGCCACCTGCACCAGAAGGCTGGAAGATTTCTTGTCCATCATTTCCAACTTCGGCCATGGCATCTCTGCCTATTTTCACGGCGAAAGGAGTATTGTTTCCCCTGTAAATTCCATTCTGATCAAAGGGCGCAGTACCAGTTTCGGAACCTGCGAAGATGTACCTGCCGTCTACATCAGTGTTTGCCAAGGAAATGATTTCCTCATATATGTTTTGCACTGCTTTAGCTGCAGAGAGCCTCTGTGGAGCACCAGTCGTAGCCGTAGCCATCTGAATACAGAGGGCTTTAGCATCGGAAATCAGTTTCTGGACATGATTTAAAGAGCTTTCGGAGGCTGAAAGCCACGACTTTCCAACTGCAATATTGCGCTCTAGTTGTTCAACATTAGATAGGCTGGATTTTATGCTTAGGACTTGTGTAAGCCCTATTGGGTCATCGGAAGGAGCATTTATGCGTTTTGCAGTTGAGACAATTTTATTGGCCTTATTAAGATCACTGGTGATATTCGCAAGATTGAATTTTACCATATCGTATACAGTCTTGGTGGCCACCCTCATACGAAACTTCCTCCTTTATCCAGTAGTAACACCCCGCAGGAAAGCACGATGTTTGATATCTCATGCGAAGATCCAGAGGGGGAATTACTTTACATTGAGTAATGTGTTCAACATCTCGTCAGAGATGCTTATTAGCTTTGCCGCAGCCGAGTAAGCGTGCTGGTATTTCATGAGATTGGCAATCTCTTCGTCAAGAGACACCCCTGAAACACTGTCGCGTATTTCGCTCAGCCTGTTAACCATTGCCTCGTTAAAGTCCTTGGCCCTTGAAATATTTTGAGAAACAATTCCTATTGAACCTACCATGCTGCGATAGTATCCTTCGATAGTCGCAGTGATGCTGCCTTCCGTGTTTCCGTTAACCCTGTTGCAGGTCCACTCCGGGATGTCTGTGGAGATGTGCTGCAGGCCAGCAATAGCTATGGCATTGGTGTTGTCCCCGGAAGTGAAGCTTCCATCTGTGTCTATCTGGGCAGCAGCAATGAAGTCCTTATTATCCATCATTGGGTTTACTGCTATAGAACCTGCGCTTGATCCCTGGAAAAAAGTATTAATGCCCAGAGCCGGCAATACATTACTGGTATCATCGGAAAAGGCAAAAGTAAAACCCGCGTCTGCATTGATTTCCAGCTTCCCTTGGGCGATTGTGGCTGTCAGGTTTTGCAGATTTGGATTAGTAGTTTTGTCATTAATAGTATCCCTGAGATCTTCGAGGGTCGTTCCGCCTGGATTGGCATCAATAAAAATAGTTGTAGGTCCTTCCCCCACAACATTACCGCTAGAATCATATACCCATATTTTGAAGGTCCCATCTTTTATTTTATTGTAGTAAGGGAGTCCGGAATCGAGCGTTCCGAGCTCTTCTTGAGTACTGGAGACTGCGTATGTTCCTTCCAGGGTGCTGAAGCCCTCTAGCCCGACTCCTTGAGCGTGTTGCTGATTTACAGCCCAGATAAATTCTTTCACCAAAGCATCAAGGTCCAAGCTGTATTTAGTTAGAATTTTGTCCCTCATATCAAGCCACCCGCCAAGCTTTCCGGTAGTTATATAATTGGTAATATCGACAGTTGTATCCCCGGAACTGTGCCATACTACTCTGTCTCCGTTGTCCCCACTGACTTCCAGATGATAGCTGCTGTTTTGGTTGACCAGTATGCATCCCCTGGCTGTGACGATGGTCAGCGAGCCGTTACTTTGTTCAAAGGCTTTTATATTGAGATCTTGGGAGAGTTTTGAAAGGAGGACATTTCTTTTATCCCTGAAATCATTGGCTGTGCTGCTGGCCTCCGTTGCCGTTATTTGGGCATTGAGCTGAGCGATTTCGTCTGTGATCTGGTTGATTTCATTTATTCCAGCGTTGATGGCGCTAGTTAGGTCGTTCCCGAGCTGTGTCAGGTCTTCACTTAGCCTGGTAAAGTGTTCTGAGAGCATTTCGCTTTTCCGGTAAAGGGCAATCCTTTCAGAGTCTCCGGAAGGGTTATTTGAAATGTCTTGCCAGAGGTTCCAAAAATCTGCAAGCATACTGCTTGTGCTGGTTTCCGAGGTTTCGTTGAATAATTGTTCCAGGATCTGAACGTAATTTTCCATCTCCTTATAAGATGTCATGCCTGATTTTTTCTGCATGAGTTCATTTTCAACAAACTGATCACATGCCCTTATAACTTGAGTTGTGTCCACACCCCTACCCAGCAGCAGCTTCCCACAAGGGGCAGGCTCTTTGGTGACCTGCACGGGGCTTTGCCTGGAGTAACCGGGCGTGTTTACATTGGCAATATTGTGGGAAGTAACATCTATGCCATAGCGCTGAGCCGCCAGGGCATCTCTAGCAATGCTTAAGACTAATCCTAACCCTGCCATGATCATGCCTCTCTGCTGAAGAAGATATTAGGACGGGGTGCTGTCTGCCGACACTTGCCGTTATATCCACCGGTGCCCGTGGATTCATATGCTATGATTGATATTATGTCATCGAGAAACCGCAGCGTATCCTCTACGAAGGCCATATTTTGTTTCCTCAAGTACTCAATCTCGAGTTTTTGCTTTATGATCATATAGCGCAAGTTCTGGAGCCTAGCCATAGTCTTCTCGGGCACTTTTCGGAGTAAACCTTCAGTACCGAAAGATAGCTGGCCATGTTCCGGCTCTATGGTGGAAATAATTTGCTCCCTGAGAGTTCTTATCCCGGAGCAGATTTTTTCCTTTGCCGTGGCGATCTGCCACAGGTTATGAAAATCCATGGTAATTAAGCATTTTTGCTCTTCTTCAAGGTAGTGAATCAATTTGTTGTAGAAATCGATTTTTTTGCATAAGAGCTTTTCAAGGCAGTGGCTGATGGATTCGTTCATAAACAAAGCCCTCTTTCTACTTATCGGACTAGCTCGTCATTTGCTTGAGAGCAATCTGTTCGCCCAGGGAGTAATAAAAGAATAGATAGTGAGCTGGAGCAATGTTTCTACCCTCTTGTCCTGAGCTGTTCAAGGAGTATTTTTCCGAGACCTATACCACCATTTTTTGCAATCGATATGGATAGGTTTTCGTCAAACATTGATGTAACAATTTTGCTTTCATAGCTATTTCCAGGAAAACCCTCCACTCCTGTTGCTTTCCTCATTGATTTCATTAGATATGTTATGAAAATGGACTCAAATTGCGCACAGGTTTCCCTTAGCTTCCTTTCATCTCTATCTTCGCTGTTGCCAGCTACAGCCGGGTTTGATTGAATTGGGCCAAGCACATTGATCTCCTTTAGATGATTTCCAGCTTTGCCTGGAGGGCGCCTGCTGCCTTGATCGCTTGTAAAATTGCAATCAGGTCCCTTGGCGTAACGCCAATTGCATTCAATGCTTTTATCAGTTCGCCGATTGTATTTCCTTTTGGGATGAGAAGAAGCCTTCTATTCTCCTCCTCAACTGCCACACTGCTTTCCGGGGTGACCACCGTGCTCCCCCCTGGTGCAATGATGGTGCCCCCCTCGGTCTGTGCAGCCAGGGCACCGCCGGCGGGGGGCCGGGGTGCGAAAGAGGATGGCTGGGAGACATTTTGTGTCTCTTTTATCTGGATATGTAGATTCCCGTGAGCAATTGCAACAGTAGAAACCCTGACGTTTTCCCCCATTACCACCGTGCCGGTTTTCTCGCTAACCACAACTTTGGCAATTGAATCTGGAACGACTTCCAGGTCGCCGAGCTCGGCAAGCAGGTTTACTACGTTTCCTCTAAATAAAGCCGGTACTTTCACCCTTAGGGTACCAGAGTCTAGCGGCATGGCAAGTTGTTGCCTGAATTTGGAGTTAATGGCCTCCGCGACTCTGGCGGCAGTAACAAAGTCCGGGTTATCCAGTATGAAGGTTAGTTCTTTTTTGTCGTTCAGGGAAAAGGGAACTTCTTTTTCAACGATAGCTCCTGCGCTAATTCTTGCCACTGTGGGATGATTCTTGGTCACGCCTCCTCCTGCCGCACCACCAGCCCTAAAACCTCCAAGGGACAAAGGCCCTTGAGCAAGGGCATAGATTTTTCCGTCCACGCCCTTTAAAGGGGTGAGAAGAAGCGTTCCCCCCTGGAGAGTTTTCGCATCGCCAATTGATGAGACAGTAACATCAATCTTCTTCCCTACCCTGGCAAATGGGGGAAGTGAAGCGCTCACCATTACAGCGGCAACATTAGTTACCTTGAGGTCTTGGGGGCTTACATGGATTCCCATATGCTCAAGCATGTTCGCCAAGGCCTGAATGGTAAAACTTGTCCCCCCCTTGTCCCCAGTCCCGTTAAGGCCAATGACCAAGCCATAACCAAAAAGCTGGTTTGCCCTTACCCCTTCAATTGAAACAACATCCTTAATTCTTTCGCCCATGCTCATGGAAGGGGAAAGCATCCCTAGCACTAATACCGCAGCCAGCAGTAAAGACCTAAAATGGCCACACATAGTCCACTATCCTCCCGAGCCAACCCGGTTTTTGTTTATCGGACACCGGGCCCCTGCCGGAATAAATTATCCTGGCGTTAGCCACGTAAGTAGACGATATTTCGTTGGTAGGGCTAATATCTTCAGGTCGTATAATGCCGGAGATACATATGTACTGCGTTTCGCTGTTGACCCTGATTTCCCTTTTACCATCTATATAGAGGTTTCCATTTGGAAGTACTTTCAAAATGACGGCAGAAACATAGGCTTTCACATGGCCGTCTCTGTCGCTGCTTCCCTTTCCATCAAAGGAGGACGCTAGGGAGGCTTTAATCAGATCATCTTCCCCAGGCTTTTGAGCAAGCCTGCTGTTCCTGTCGGCCAGGGCTTTCATGTAACCCAAGAATTTGAGCTTTGCAGCCATACTTGACGACCGGCTGGTTTTGGTGTTTGCTTTGAGTTCCGCTTCGGGATCTTCCACAATTCTCACCGTGATAATGTCGCCCACCTTTCTTGCCCGTCTGTCCGAGTAGAGCCTGACTCCGTCCAAATCCGACCAAAGGGATCCCTGGGCCCTCTTTGGGGGACTGTATTCAGGTGACTTAGGTGCGTAAGTAGCTTTGGTTTCCATCAAGCTGGAATTGCCCTTGGTCCACGTCACGCACCCAGACAGGAGCACAAGTGCCGCTGCCAAAAAAAGGTTACTTTTACCCACCATTTTTACCCTCTAAAAATCTGCGACCACCGTCGCTTTATTCACTACTCTGGCGAAAATCTTTTTGCAACTCATTGAATTTTCTACCCTGACGAGCTTCCCAAGGTATCCCTTTTCTAAGACCTTTCCGGGCACTGTTATTCTAAGGTTTTTCGTTTCAAACAGGATGGTTACCTTATCTCCCTTCTCCAGTATTGGGGGCCTTTCGAGCATCCAGCTTTCAAGAGGCATGTCTTGTTTGATGCTGTGTCTTACCCTGAGTCCGACTACTTTGTTTGTATCGGTAAAAATGTTTCGAGAAAGATAAGAAATGTTTTTCTTTGCCAGGTAGAGGTCCTCTCTTTTTATGATATCCCCTTTTGGCAAATTGCGCGAAGAGCAGACAACAGAGTCAAATACGTCAATCCAGCCTGAAAGGTAAACACTGTTCCTAACTATGCCGTTTACGCTGATAATAGCAACCAGCCTCACATAAGCTTTAAGCTCTTTGCTTTGTTTTTGAAATAGTCGGAAAGCTAGCTTTCCCCAGGGAACAGGCTTATTGCCTACCACCTTAAACCTGGAAATCAAAATATCGGATTTTTCTTTTCTCAGGTGGCAACAAAGATATTCCTTGAAGAGGTTTCGAAATTTTGCCTCCGGTACTATTTGATAGCCTTTGCGCTTTGTTTCCATGAGACGGGACTGACTGGATGATCTGGCCGGCCCCGGAACACAAAAAGCCAGGAGGAAAACCAACAAAACCAAAAAGTACATGCGCTTGTTCATCTTAGTTACCTCTTAACGTTGTTGGCCATCTGCATCATACTGTCGGCAGTCTGTATTGCCTTGCTGTTTATCTCGTAAGCTCGCTGTGCCATGATCATGGAGACCATCTCTTCCACCACGTCCACATTGGACATTTCAAGAAATCCCTGGGCAATGGTTCCAACTCCGTCCGAGCCAGCGGTGCCGGATATAGGGTCGCCGGATGCATCCGTTGGCCTATACAGGTTGTGGCCAAGGCTGAAAAGCCCGGATGGGTTGGGGAATGTATATATTTCTATGGTACCAAGGGATGTCCCTGTTCCAGAGGAATCAAAAACTGTTACTGTTCCGGTTTTGTCAATATTGATCGACACTGTACCTTGTGGTACCGTCATTTCCGGCTGGAGCCTATCGCCATTAGGCGTGCATATGTTTCCGTCGGAATCGAGTTTGAAATTTCCCGCCCTGGTATAAAATTCCTCGCCATTGCTGAGCACCTTAAAGAAACCCTTCCCCTCAATTGCGAGGTCAAGTTCGTTTTCTGTTTGTTTGAAGTCTCCCTGCGTAAACATCTTTTGCACACCAACAGGCATTGTCCCCATGCCGATTTGAATGCCGGTGGGAATTTGGGCGCCACTCTCGGTAACTGAGCCAGCTTGCTTAAGCGTCTGGTACATTAAGTCCTGAAAGTCCGATCTACTTTTTTTAAAACCAACAGTGTTCACGTTAGCCAAATTGTTGGAAATAACATCAATCGTCAATTTTTGAGCAGCCATCCCGGATGCTGCTGACCACAATCCTCTTAGCATTATTTTCCCCCCTTTGACTTCAGGAATGCCCCCATGTGAAACCTCAACAGGGTTTACTGGATGAGGGCAGGATCATTAACCATTTTACTCATCATTTCATCAATACATTGAACGGCTTTTTCAGATGACTCAAATGCTCGCAAGGTCTCGACCATTTTGATCATTTCTTCTGTCATATTCACATTGGATTGCTCTAGGTATCGCTGTTGGATCCTGGGATTTTCCACCGTGTATATGTCATTGCTGTCCCCTGCATAAGTGAAGTATGTACTTCCTTCCTTTCTCAAGAACCGTGGATGCTTAAAATCAACCACCAATATTGTGCCCTCCGGCCTGCCATCTACAAGGATCTGGCCGTCAGGTTTTATCAACACGTTTTTTCCGTTTACCCTGATCAGTCCGTTTTGACCCAGCACAGGATTCCCGTTTTGATCCGTCAACGTATAGTCTGTCTTTAAAGTGAAGGTTCCGTTTCTTGTGTAGCGGATTCCTTTGGGTGTTTGAACTTTAAAAAAACCGCGATTATCAAGAGCAACGTCCAGATCATTCCCGGTGTAGCGAATCGGCCCCGGGGTGAGGTCCGTAGCGGTTGTGTTATTCATAGAAAGCGCATTGCTAAAGGAAATCACGTCTTTTTTGAAGGCCGTTGTTCCGATGTTTGCAAGGTTGTTTGAAATGGTGTCAAATCTAAGCTCATGTGTTAAGGAGCTGTCAATCAGCTGGTATATTCCCGGTATCAAGTTACCCTACCCCCTTTTCCTGTGGCCTGCCGTGCGCCAGATTCAGAAAGCGGACAAACCCATATCGCACCTCGCGAAGTAGTGTAAGCAATATTGGTGCCATACAAAGGGCGGGTGCTCGGCCCCGGTAAGCACTTTAAAATTAAGAGAAAATGGAAAAATATCCAGAAAGGAAGAAAAAGATGGAGAGGAAAAAAATGCCTACTTTGAGTCCCCTTCGGCACTAAGCGAGTATACAAAAGCAAGCAAATCCGCTACTACCACATAGAGTTCTGGTGGAATCAGGTCGTTCAAGTCTAGCTGGGATAAAACCTCGGCCAAGTGCGGGTCATTGTGTATGTAAATGTTATGCGCCTTTGCAAGGCTGAGAATTTTTTCGGCTACCTCCCCTTTTCCCTTGGCTACCAGCCTTGGCGCGTTATCCAACTTTGGCTGGTACTTTAAGGCTACAGCCTTTCTTTGTTTTCTCGTCCTTTTCATCTAGGCAACCAAATTTATGGTACTGGCCCCATCCCAGGCAATCTCCTCCAGCAGGGACTGGGAAAACAATTCTGCTTCCCTGAGCACGCACACGGCGGTATGGACGGCAAAGCCTTTTTTTTCGATAGAATGCACTAAAACTGGGAGCTTCCTTTCAACAAGGGATTTTGTTTCCTTTCTTGCAAGTATAAATTTTGCCATAATTTGTTTCCTGTGCATTATAATATCTACTTTAAGCGGTCCGAGGCTGGAAAAATGCAAAAGAAATGTTACTTTGTAGAAATCTTTTTTGGCTTCCTTTTCTTTGCGCCCCTCCTGCCTGTCTTTCCTGCTGGGGAAGAATTGAATTAACAACTGGCCAACGGTAAAGAGACCGTTTTGGAGCTGAATTGGAATGGGGAGGAAAATTTTTCCTTTCTGTTTTATCCAGAGGTGATTAAGAAGCTGGATATTATCTATGGCAGAGACTAATGTCTTTAAAGCAAGCGGCTGTTTGTCCTTTGCAGCAAGAAGCTTCAGGGCTAAGCCTTTCAGGTCGCCCTTGATGAGTTCATCTACCATATTTTTGTCCGCTTCTTTAGTAAGCAGCGCCTTCTTGAGCTTTGCCTCCCAGGTAAGGCCGGACTTATCAAGAAGTTTAGTTAGAAGTTCAGGGGGCTGGTCCAAGAATAATTGCAAAGACAAATCGTTCATCAAAATCTTGAAAAGCAGCAGGGGCTTACGAGGGAATTTGTAATGGCCTATGCTCTCAAGCGCCAGTTTCCACACGTTTTCTCTTATGGCGAACAGGATGAGGGGGGTGTTTACCCGGAGCGAACCAGCAAGCTTAGTTGCTGCCCCCTCAGTAGGTTGATTTCTTAGGAGCCTTGGGAGGGATTCAGAATTGGGCATCTGTTTAAGAAATAGCTTTTGCAAAGGAGAAGGGGGATCATTTATTTCTATCAAGATTGCCTACCTTTGCTTCCTCAGCCGGATGAATTTTCTCTTTAACTCGAGCACCAGCTCTACTTCTCCCCTAGGGAGCGAAAGCATCTTGGCTATTTCCTTTGCATTGCGGCCCTGTTTTGCCAGTCCTATTATCTGGCTTTGTTGGCTATTTGAGGGAATCAGGTTGCCGCTGGCTGCTGGACGCTCCGACCCGATACCGGAGGAAAGCAGAACATCTGCTCTGTTCAAGAGCACGTTCAGGCTGGCGATCCTTCTATCTAGCTCTTCGTTAAGACTCTTGACGAGGCGATGCTTTTCTTTCAGCTGGAGCCTGAATTGGCCCGCTACCCTTTTTGCTTCGGTAAGAAAAGGACCGACTTTGTCTGTTGCTGTCTCGAGGAGATTTTCTCTTTGAAAATAGACAAATTTCCTGAGAGCGAAGACAAATACTATGGCAAGGGTAATGTCAATTCCTATCTGACCCAGCAACAACCACTTTAAGACAACTGACGACATGGTCAAACCTTGATATCTATGAAACTGCCCTCTGATAAATAAACGCCTTTCCCCTTTTTCCGCTTTTTAGGGAATTTTTCACCTTTCGGCTCCCCTTTGTCCTTCCTGTGCTGCTCGTCACTGCTAATCTCCACCTTGTCTCCTTTTTCAGACTTTTGAACCCTTGATTTATCATCTCGCTTTTTATCTTCTATTTTTTGTGCAATGAGTTGTTGGTTCAGCTCCAAATTTTGCTTTTTGGCATTGTGTACTTCTTTAATAGCGGCCCCCTGGCCTAGGACAATGTTCATATCTGTTGTCCCGCTCATTTTTCTTTCGCTGCCTCAAAAGATAATTAAACGATCAGGAACTCGACCACATATAAGTTCTTAATCTGCCCTGCTGTTAGGGCTGTATTAACTTGGCGTATGACCGCTTTTTTTAGTTCCGCCAGGGGAGGAACGGGGCCAGTACCAGATATGTTTTTCCTCAAAGTGTCGTAGATGATTCCCCTGACTCTTGCTTTGTTTTTCACCACTTCTTCAGCCAATTTCCTGTCTTCCAGCGCAAAAGAGATAGTTAGCAAAAGGTATGTAGACTTCTCAGTTTTGTCAAACGGGACAACAAAAGGCTTAAGTGTGAATAATTTATTTTTTGTGTCGGCTGCAACCTTCTTGGCAGTAAGTTTTTCCCGTTCAGCCGTATAATACCCTTCTTGCACGGAAAAGTAGCCTATGCCTGCCGCCCCCATACACAGTGCTGTTGCTAAGAGGAAATAAAGCTTCTTAGGCCACTGGTGTCGTTTCTCAGGGCCGCTAGGGCGTCTTTTTTCCGGGATCGACTCGCCTGCTTCATCTGCGGGCTCGTCCAGCTCATTTCCGGCAAATTGTTTTTCAATTTCTTGCACGTCCTGAGAAGTCATAGCCCACCTTCGTAATACGACCTTAGCTTTGCTCTCAGGCTTATTATGGTTTTTGAGTGAATTTGAGATATCCTCGACTCCGTCAGGCCAAGGACCTTAGCTATCTCCTTTAGGGTCAACTCATCATAGTAGTATAGCGAAATAATCAGTTGTTCTTTTTCAGGTAGAGTCGACAGGGCACTGGAAACGATTTGTGTGAGCTCCTTTTTTTTCAATGTATTGACGGGGGAACTCATATCGGGGTTTTCATCTGTTAATTCCGTACCCGGGTTGTCTTCCATGATCGCTTCAAAGCTAAGGAGGTTTATTCCGCGTGCTTTGTTAAGCATCCTGTAATATGCTTCAATATCGATGCCCATCTCCTCGGCTACTTCATGGTCTTCAGGTTCCCGGCCAAGTCTGGCTCGGAGAGCTATCATTGCATCTTCAATCCTACGGGTGCCTTCCCTAACAGATCTGGGGGTCCAGTCCATTTTTCTTAGCTCGTCGAGCATAGCTCCTTTTATCCTGTGCTCGGCATAGGTTTGAAACTTTATTCCTTTATTGAAGTCAAACTTGTCAATGGCTTCGAGTAAGCCGACAACTCCGGCACCTTCCAGGTCTTCAACTGATATGTGTGGAGGAAGTCTTAGTGCTATTCTTTCAGCCGTATACTTTACAAGAGGTGCGTATTTTAGGATAAGCTCTTTCCTGAGCTTTGAATCCACTTTGTCCTTCTCTGTGTTGAAGGCTGCCTGGTATTTTTGAATTTCCGCTTTCACTAGCTCTGTTCCACTCCTATAGACATGAGTCGTTTCCAGAAGAACTTGATATTGCCATCAACTACGATGTCCTCCGTTCGCTTCAAAATGCAGTCTGCAAGATCCCTGAAGTGCGCACTTGAAGAAGCCTCCGGATGAGAGCAGACGATTGGTTCCCTTTTACCTACGGCCTTCTTTAGAAGGCTATCCCATGGAATAAAGCCAACATACTCAATTGATACGCCTGCCAGAAATCTCGCGGCAACGTTGGTCAAGCTCTCGAAAACTGATTTTGCCTGCTTTTCATCTTTGACCATATTCAGTAACAAGAAGAAATTTTTTACTCCATGCTGGTAATACATTACTTTCATGAGCGCATAGGCATCGGTAATAGACGTGGGTTCAGGAGTCACAACTACAATCCTTTCCTGGGCGGCCGCATTGAAATAAACGACATTCGAGGAAATGCCGGCACCAGTATCTATCAACAGCATGTCGAACATTTTGTCTAGGGTGTCAAACTCACTCAGAAGGTTTAGCTTATGGCCTTCTGTCAGATGAACAAGCTCCTCCACACCCGAAGATGCCGGTATGATTGCGACGCCTTCCGGACCTCGGACGATAATATCAGACAGATCTTTTTCCCCTTTGATTACATGTTCTATATTGAGCTTCGGGTTAAGGCCCATAATGATATCAATGTTTGCAAGGCCGAGATCAGCATCGAATATTACAACCCTCTTTCCCTTTCTCTGGCATACGATGGCTAGGTTTCCCACAACATTTGTTTTTCCGACGCCGCCCTTGCCGCTTGTAACAGCGATCACTTTTGGCCGGGTTCCACTTGAAAATGACCCACCTTTATAACCATCTGTTATCCTACGAATTCTCGCAGATTCCCCTTTTATCATTGTTCTTAGAGTTGCAGCCTGGTCCATTTCGCTTATCTCCCATAATAGTCGGCTTTTTGCTAAGACCCCGCTGTACGCGTGTCGGGGCCATTCCGGAAAGCCAAATGATGTACTAGTTTCTATTCAGCAGAAGTCTGAGAATTTTGTCTTTTTTCGCTTCCTCAATATCTTCCGGCACGTTTTGGCCTGTAGTAATATAGGAAATAGGTAAGTTTCGGTTCATTAATAGGTTCAAGATTGATCCATGCCTCTCGGATTCGTCCAGTTTGGTAAAAATGTAGCTTTGAAAACCAAGGGGACTGAAATTGTTAACCGTTTTGCTCATTTCAAGTTCTGTTGTGGCAACGCTCAGGAGGAGATGAGAGGTTATGGGTAAATCGTCTGGAATTATTTGCCTTAGTTCCTCTATTCTTGATAGATCGTACTGGCTTTGACCCGCGGTATCAATCAGAACCACATCCCTATCTTCCATTCTTTTCAGGGCTAGAAGCAAATCCGTTCTGCAAAAAGCCGGGAAACATGGTACACCAAGTATATTCGCATACGTTTTAATTTGCTCTAAGGCACCAATCCGGTAATTATCAATTGAAACCAGGCCGACTTTTTTCCTGGCCTTCAGCATCAATTGTGCGGCAAGTTTTGCAATTGTTGTGGTTTTGCCCACTCCCGTTGTGCCGACAAGGGCGGCTACTACCCTATTTTTACCGTTTGATTCAAAGGGTTCATTTACTTTTATTACCCGTTTAATTTCTTCAATTATGATTTTTACGGCACGGTCGTTGTTTGCGCCATGAGTGAAGGGCTTGTTGAACACACTGGTTCTTGCAAGAAATGTCCTAGCGTAACTTTCGTTAACACCGTTCCTGATTAGCTTTGCATAAAGACTAAGTATGGCAGGGTTCCAGATCAACCTTTCCACGGTGCCATGGGTATGATCCAAAAGCGTGATCATTTCTTTGATACTCATGAGCTCAGCTTTTAGGTCCGCTATTGAGCTCGAAGGCTCATTTGCACCGCCACCATGTGCTGGTGCCGCGGTTATCTCGAATATATCATTTTTGCCGTTTCCCCGGACTTTCTTGGTCGAAATTATCATAGCCTCAGGCCCCAGGACGTCCCTGACCTTCCCAACAGCATCTCTAATTGTCTTTGCCCGGTATTTCCTAATCTGCATAGTCTAAACTGACCTCTCCAATGGACTGAAACCTCATATCACTCAGAAGCTCACTGTGCGACAATACGATCAAAGATGGAATGAAGTGCTCTATCATCTTCCTTAAATATCTTCGCACCTTGGGCGAGGTAAGAAGAATGGGCTGAATATTCTTTGCCATGGCTTTCTCTGCTTCCTTCTTAATGGAGGTGATGATTTGATCTGCGAGTTTCGGATCAAGGGAAAGATATGAGCCGTGCTCAGTGCTCTGGACTCCTTCGAGGAGTGCTTTTTCAATATCATGCTGCATGGTTATTACTCTCAACACTCCGTCTTGCGCCAGGTGCGGGGTCACAATAGACCTGGATAGTTTGTGCCTCACATACTCGGTTAAGAGGTCTGGATCTTTTGTTAAAGGAGCATAGTCGGCCAGTGTCTCCACGATTGTCAGTATGTCACGAATAGATACCCGTTCCTGTAGCAGGTTCTGCAGTACCTTCTGGACCACACCTAGAGAAAGGAGGTTGGGTACCAGCTCCTCTACCGGCTTTGGGTGCGATTTACTCAAATTATCAAGCAGGTCTTGAACCTCTTGCCGTCCTAGGAGTTCGGAAGCATGGGCCCTCAGGATTTCGGTTAGATGAGTTGCCATCACTGTCACGTTGTCAACCACTGTATATCCCGCCAGTTTTGCCTCCTCTTTCATTGGTTCAGGTATCCAGATTGCAGGGAGGTTAAAGGCTGGCTCTGTTGTTCCTATTCCGTCGAGTTTTCTTGTTGCATCGCCGGGATCGATGGCAAGGAAGTGGTTTAACATCAGCTCGGCGCTTGCGATCGGCACGCCCCTAAGAAGAATCCTGTATTCTGAGGAGTTGAGCTGGAGATTGTCTCTAATGTGTATCGGCGGTATGATAAGACCCAGTTCAAGCGCGAACTGCCTCCTAATGGAATGGACCCGGTCAAGAAATTCTCCCCCTTGTTCCTTGTCTACCAGCGGGATAAGACCGTATCCCACCTCGACTTCGAGTGGATCCACTGCCAGCAGGTGTTCTACGGGCTGAGGGCCAGCCTGAGGTTTTTGCTTTTCTTGCAGCTCAGCCAGCTTTATGCTTGCCTGTTCTTTTCTCTTGCCCAAAGTGTAAACACTCCCCCCGATTATAAGCGAAAGAACAATGAAGGGAAAGTGGGGTAGGCCAGGGATAAGACCGAAGAAAAATACTGTAAAAGCAGCCAGAAGAATTGCTTTTGGGTAACCGGCAAATTGTTTACCAAACTCCCTACCCATATTGTCCTGTGATGCTGCTCTGCTTACAACTATGCCCGCTGCCGTTGAAATTGTCAGGGCGGGGATCTGCGACACAAGCCCATCCCCCACGGTCAAAAGAGTATAATTCTGGGCGGCGTCAATAACAGACATATTTTTTTGCAGTACCCCGATGACCAGTCCCCCGATAATGTTTATAATGGTAATTATTATACCGGCGATAGCGTCTCCCCTGACAAACTTGGCAGCTCCGTCCATGGCACCATGAAACTCGGCTTCTCTAGCAATTATGGCCCTGCGTTTTTTAGCCTCCTTCTCGTCTATGAGCCCTGCATTAAGATCTGCATCAATACTCATCTGCTTCCCCGGCATAGCATCAAGGGTAAACCTGGCGGCCACCTCGGCAATCCTTGTGGCACCCTTGGTAATTACGACGAAATTTACAATCACCAGAATGGTAAATACAATCATCCCAACCACGTAATTGCCTTCAACCACGAAGCACCCGAAGGATTTGATCACCCTGCCTGCAGCCAGGGCACCTCTGTCACCGTGTAAAAGTATCAAGCGAGTAGAGGCTATATTGAGAGAGAGGCGATAAAGGGTTGTAATCAAGAGTAGAGAAGGGAATATTGAAAAGTCCAGGGGCTTCAGCGTGTAGATGGCGATCAGGAGAATGCTTATTGCCAGTGTGATATTTAGGGCCAGAAGGAAATCAAGAAGAGCGGGTGGTAATGGAATGATCATAACAACGAGGACCGTTACCACTCCGACAACTGTCAGCAATTCGCTAAGGGTGGCATGATCTGATTGTCTTATTAGGACCTGTTCCATGTTTTTCTTGAAAAGACCTCACACTATCGAGATCGGGTTTCGCCGTGCAAAGCCCGGGGTTTCAAACTATAAACGTATGCCAACACTTCAGCTACAATCTGATAAAGGTTGTGTGGAATTTCCTCATCAACCTGAACCAAAGAGTACAAGCTTTGAGCAAGTCCCTTGTTTTGCACAATGGGGATATGGTTTTTTTCTGCAATTTCTTTGATTTTTCTCGCTATTGCCCCAGCTCCTTTTGCAAGCAGCTTGGGTGCATTCATAGAAGAGCTATCGTACTTTAATGCCACAGCAAGATGAGTCGGGTTGGTGATAACCACATCCGCTTCAGGAACAGCCTGCATCATCCTTTTCCTTGCAATTTGCGTTTGAATCGTTCTAATCCTTGATTTTACCAGTGGATCGCCTTCAGTCCTTTTAAACTCTTCCTTTACTTCTTTCTTAGTCATCTTGAGTCGCTTTTCAAACTCCCACCTCTGGAAAGCGTAATCAATGATCACAAGAAGGATCATTGCAAGTGTGCACCTGATAAAAAGCTTGAAGATTGCACGAAGCACGTAAGAAATGATTGAAACTTTTTCCATCTCACACATATGAGGGACTTGCTTCATCTCGCCCTTTACACTGAGATAAGCGACTCCACCTACAATCGCCAGTTTGAGCAAGGACTTAAGCAACTCCATAAGGGACTGCTTGGAAAAGAGTCTGCCAAAACCCTTAACGGGGTTGATCTTTGAAAATTTGGGCTTGATGAGTTCACTGGATAATACGAAGCCTACCTGCATAACGTTGGATAAAATTGCAGTGATGAAAACAGCTGCCACCAAGGGTCCTATTAGCAAAATAAAGAAACTGATTGTTTTTTGGGCAAATACCATAAAATCGGGGAGACTGAAGTGCTGGAGAGGAAGAAGCGAAAAAGATCTCTTCATTTCGGTCTGGATGCCGGTGTAAATATAGTGTCCGAAAAAGGAGAGGGTGATCAAACCGGACAGGAGAACGGCAACAGAGGAGAGTTCCCTGCTTTTCGCAACTTCTCCTTTTTTCTTAGCGTCTTCCCGTTTTTTCGGGGTTGGTTGCTCTGTTTTTTCTTCAAAGGATTCCTCGGCCATCGTTAACCCTTCACCTGTGCCATAAGGCTAATTAAGAGCGGCCCTAGGTCAAAAAGATATTTTTCCATGAATCTGAGCAGCACACTCAGGGATATCGCAAAGAACAGGAGTCCAATAACTATCTGAACAGGAAACGCCACAATCATAATGTTCATCTGCGGTATTAGCTTTGTGATAAGACCAAAAGCGACATTGGTCAAAAGAAGCACAGCTATAGCTGGCGCGCCTATCTTTAAAGCGATGAGAAACATATCGCCCGACGCATGCATAATTTGCTGAAGTATCTGCCTGTTTATGCTTAAGGAGCCCAGGTTTACAATTTCGAAACTTTCCCTGAGTCCTTTAAGCAATACATGGTGACCGTTTAAGAGCAGAAAAAGCGTCAAAGCGGAGAGGTAGGCCATGTTGCCCAGAAGTGAAACCTGCGTGCCGCTTTGAGGATCAAGAATATTGGCGATAGCAAAGCCTGTCTGAAAGCCTACAAATTCACCCATCATTCTTACACCTTCAAAAAACAACTGGATTGTTAGACCTAAGATCATACCCACAATGAACTCTCCCCCTACCAGTTGAACCATGCCCCATAGCGACCCGGGGAGTGCAGGGATATGCTTGTTTATGACCGGGAAGAGAATTATTGTTATAATAAGAGAAAATCCGGCCTTCACTAAAATCGGTACTATGCGTGCGCTAAAAAAAGGTAGCATGAACAAAATTACACTGACCCTTATGAATATAAGCAAAAATGATTCAACTGCTTCACATGACATAGGCCATATTGCCATCTTAAACCTTTACGAAACCCGAGGGGGCCGGCCTGGAGCAGGCCTTTCCCGTGTTTATTTCACCTTTACCTTACATAGAATGGTATCTGCTGAATAGCTGTTATCGTAAAGCCCATCAAATGCTCAATCATCCAGTGCGCAAAAAACAGCAAAGCCAGCAATACGACCAAGATCTTGGGTACGAATGTAAGGGTCATTTCCTGGATCTGTGTTACTGCTTGAAAAATACTCACAACCAGGCCCACAATAAGACCAAGAGCAAGCATGGGCATGGCTACAAGGATGGTAGTTTTAATCGCCTCCTGCCCAAAACTAACGACAAATTCAGGTGTCATGTTTTCACCTGCCGCTATTTACCCCGTAGGAATGCCCCGTGCGGGAGCACGGGGATGGTAAATAAAGTTTTTTTCCGCTTTTTCGCATGAGAACCGGGCCTCCTTTCAGCCGTTTACCCTCCCGCAAAACTTTTTACCAGAGAACCTACTATTAGATACCAGCCGTCAACGAGCACGAAGAGCATCAATTTGAATGGAAGGGATATCAAGATTGGCGGGAGCATCATCATGCCCATACTGAGCAAAACGCTTGCCACAACCATATCTATTATCAGGAAAGGAATATACAAAATGAACCCGATAATGAAGGCTGTTTTCAGTTCACTCAAGACAAATGCAGGGATGAGGATGGAAGTTGGAATATCTGCTTTAGTTCTTGGTTTTTTCATCCCCGTCATCTGGGCAAACAGAGACAGGTCCTTTTCTCGTGTCTGCTTGAACATGAAGTGACGAATCGGTTTTATAGCAGCTTTTAGAGCGTCCGCCTGGGAAATTTGCTGATTAAGGTACGGCTGCAGTGCGTCATGATTTATTTTTTGACACACGGGCATCATAATAAAAAACGTGAGAAACAACGCCAGTCCGGCTATGATCTGGTTTGAAGGGGTTTGGTTGGTGCCTAAAGCGTGTCGCAAGAAAGCGAAAACTACAATCAGCCGGGTAAAAGATGTCATGAGCGTAAGAATAGCAGGTGCAAGGGATAGAATAGTTAAGAGGAAAATAATCTGGAGCAAAACGGAAACGCTGTTGGGATTAGCCTTGTTTCCGATCTCAATATGCACTGAGGGAAAAGTAAAATCTGCTGCGATTGCCCCTTTTCTAAGAAGAAAGCAAACAATGGAAAAAATGACGATTGCTAAAAGAATTGCTTTTAGTTTCTTATTCGTTGATCTTGAAAGTTTTCTGCTTGCCATCTGAGAACCTGTTTTCAGTAATTGATTCATTGATGCGAGTCAAAAAAGTTATGGACCCCGGGGTAATGCCCAGTACGATTTTTTCCCCTGAAATGTCGATCACCTCTACTCTCTGCTTTGGTGAGAGAGGAAGGGATGAGATCACCTTAATTGACATGTCCCCGCCCTTCCCGCGTCCAGGGGAGACGAACCTTCTTATGAGATATAGGACCAGAAAAAGGAGGCCCAGCACGAAGGAAAGTATGGCCAGTGTTCTGACTCCGGTGCTTATTAAATCAAGGTGAAACGTACCGTTCATCTGTAAGATACCCGAGCCTTCCTTCTACCCAAGGGACTTTACTCTTTCCATTGGGCTGATAATATTAGTGACCCTTACACCGAATCTATCGTTCACTACAACCGCCTCACCCCTGGCGATGAGCTTGTTGTTTATGTAAATCTCGAGGGGTTCTGCGATCTGTTTACTCAGCTCAATTATCGAGCCTTGGCCCAACTGGAGCAGGTCGCTAATAAGCATCTTGACCTTGCCCAATTCCACAGAGACATTGAGGGGGATGTCCATAAGAAGGTCAAGGTCGCATTTATTCTTTTGCTCAGCATCCCCTGCTTCTTTTGGCGTATCAGTAAGGCCGCTGCTAGACAATTCATTTCCTTGGCTCATATTTCACTCCTCATTAATCATGCCCTCTATGCGTATTGCCTTCCTTTTATTGTAAGTGCCCGGGTGGGCTTTGAATTTTGGAACACCTTCAACGAACAAAGTTGCAGGATCAGTTATCGTTTGCTCCAATTGGAGGATATCACCGACTTTCAAACTCATAAGTTCTTTACCCGTTATTGTTGCAGTGCCCAGGATACAACTCATATTGATTGTCACTTCGCGCAATTTTTTCTCTAAGTAATCTTTCCATGCCGAATCCTGCTCTGATTTTTCACCATGAAAACTGTTCTTGAGTTCATCTCTAATAGGTTCGATGGTAGAGTAGGGTATGCACATCATCATTGTGCCGGCGAAATTTTCTAGATCAACTTTAAGCTTGGTTACAATAACTGTATCGCTTGGTGTAGTGATTTCCGCAAACTGTGGGTCAATCTCGGAGCGGGAAAAGGTCATTGTTACCTTATGAACATCTGCCCATGCCCTTTGGAAGTCATCAAGGATTATTTTAACGATCCTGCCTATTATTTTCGCTTCGACACTGGTAAAGCCTTTTCCTTGAAGTTTGATTTGGCTTACACCCCTGCCGCCAAAAAGAGTTTCGACAAAGGCAAAAGCCAGGCGCCCTTCCAGCACAAGGAGCGCAAAACCCCGGAATGGCTCTATCTTAAAAATGTTCAAACTTGCGGGCACAGGAATAGAGCGATGAAACTTGCCGAACTCAATTGACTGGAAAGAATCTATACTTACACCCACGACAGAGCCCGTAAAAGTAGATAAGCTTCTTTTCAAGAAGCCGACAAATCTCTCATTGATCATCCCCAAAGCGGGCATCTTTTGGTGCGTCGGTCCCCCCGCGCTGGTGAAGTCATAGAGGTCTATGCCCTCATCGCTTTTGGGAATATTTGTTTCAGTCTCAACCTCTCCCTTGGTTATTCCATCAAGAAGGGAGTCAACTTCTTCTTGAGATAAAACATTTGCCATGGCTTTAACTATTGCACTACGAACTCTGTAAAATAAATGTTGTGAACTGTTTCCGGACCTACAACTTGTGCAATTGCGCTCATAAGGGCTTGCTTCAAGGCTATCTTGCCTTCTACGGTCCTAATTTCACCAAAGGACCGGCTGGACAGCAGTAGAAGGATAGCGTCTCGAAGCTCGGCCTTATGGACTTCTACGGTCTTACTTTGTTCCTCGCCAGGGACTTGAAGACTGATGCCAATTTTCAAGTACCTTTTCCCAAGCTGGGCCTTGTCCATCAAGTTAACAATAAACGGATCAAGGGGGAGTACTATGTCTGGTTCCTCCTTCACGGATTGCGAGGCACCCTTAGGGGTTTCGGCCTGCTGGTTACTGTCCTTGGTTTTGTCCTTGAACAGCAGACCACGAGCAAAAAGTCCTCCTGCTCCCAGAATTATTACCAGTGCAGCGATTATTACAAGCTTTGGAAAAGATTTTTTTGTCTGTGTTTTTTCCTTCACATCTTCCTTTTCCGGCATTTTTATCCCCTATAAAAAACGTTGGAAAATTATTTCAACTCTTCTGTTCAGGGCCCTGTTTGCAGGTGTATTGTTTGGGTACAGGGGCCTTGATGGACCATAGCCTCCTGCAGAGAACCGCAAGGGGGAGAGGCCTTTTTCCGCCAAGAAGTACTCCAGTACCGATAGAGCGCGGTAAGCGGAAAGCTCCCAGTTTGATTTGTACAACTTGCCGTGAATCGGGGTACTGTCCGTATGGCCCATAATGAGAATGTGGTTAGAAGAAGCCTGTATGGCCCGGGCGATCGAATCCAGGACGGGAAATACATCCTTTTTGATGTCAGCGGTACCCGGGTCAAAAAGAATGCCCTCCTGAAAGGAAAGCACGACACCTCTTTCATCGTCTGTAATCCTAATTTTTTTGCTGAGAAGCTTCGTGGCTTCTTTTGATTTATCATCTGTTTTTGAGAGCATTTGGAAGCTTTTCAGTATAGAGTCCTGGTCTATGACCAGTATGGAGTCAGTTTCGTTGTACTCACTGACAAAAGGGACTAAATCCGTTACATTTCTAAGACTCGAAAATTCAAGTACGCCCGTCGCCTGTGCGAAATGCGAAGAAATATCCTTGAGCTTCTTGGTACCCATGGAAGACATGGATAGAAGGAGCACAAAAAAAGTTAGAAGCAGCATGATGAGGTCTGAAAATGTTACCATCCAAAAGTTGCTGTCGACTTTGCTGACTTCTACTGTGTCCTTTTTTCTTTTTGCCATCAGTCAAGAACCTTGAAGTCAAAATTTTTATAAGTGAAGAGGCCTGCCGGCTTCTTTCTATAAGTTCTTTTGATATATGGCGGTGCATCAGTGTTCAGTATGATTTCCACTCTTCTGTTTTCTGCTCTCGATAGCCTGGTATCATTTGACGTAACAGGTTCGTAGCCTCCGCAACCATAAGCGCAAATCCTTCTTAGGGGAATTTTCCCCTTTTCCGTGAAATATCTAAGTACCTGAATTGCCATCAGGGCTGATAGTTCCCAGTTGGAGCTGTATCCTTTTTCTTGGGCCGGCCTGTTGTCCGTGTGGCCGGCGATCTCTACCGAAAAACGGCCTGTTTTGATAAATTCGCATACCTTGTTCAGCAGGGGGTAGACCGAGGGTCTGATTTTTAGATTTCCTGCATAAAATAGAGTTTCTTGCTTGATTGTGATTACCTCTTTCCCTTTTCGTTTTTCTATTTTGATCTCTGCCGGTATACCTCTGGCTACCGGGAGCAAGAATTGGGTGAGATCCAGTTCAGCGTTTATCATCGTGGAAGAAGGGGGCAGGACTGATTCTCCTGTTTTGAGCGGGGACAGGCCGCCGGGCAGGTTGCCGAATGCCCCGGCAAGAGAGCCAAGCGCCGCACGGGTTTTCCTTTCATCTCTCACTGCGATTGAATTTAGCAAAATAAAAAAAGTCAAGAGTATAAGGAAAAGGGAGACAGTCAAAACCAACCTCACGTTCATTCCGGAATCCTCACCATCATTTCGTTTCTTTCTAGCCATTTTTGCTCGCTGCCGATGTCCTCTGGCTTGGCGGTAGAAAAGCCAGGAGTTTTTGTTCTAAAATCCTGGGGTTGTCACCGTTAGAAAGCGATATGACCCCCTGGATTGACATTTCCTTGGAGAGCACCTCTTCCTTGCTTCGTGTCTTGAGCTTACCGGCAATTGGCAAACAGACAATATTGGCCATGATGGATCCATAAAAGGTGGTTAACAGGGCAACCGCCATGGATGGTCCGATGGTGCTCGGGTCATCCATGGTTTGAAGCATCTGTACCAGTCCTATCAGTGTTCCAATCATCCCGAGGGCAGGGGCAAATGTCCCCATGGTCATGAAAATATCGGCTCCGAGCTGATGCCTGGCTTTAACGAATTCAACTTCCGTTTCCAACACGTCCCTGATTTCTTGCGGCTCCATTCCGTCAATGGAAAGCTGAACGCCTTTCTTGACAAATTCATCATCAAGATCCTTTATCTCGCTCTCCAGTGCAAGAATTCCCTCCTTCCTGGCCTTTTGAGCAAAGGCCAGGAATTTGTTTATAAGCTCGTTAACGGCTATGTTTCTGGTGAACAATGCTTTTTTAACCACGGCCATAACACCGAGCATGTCTTTCAAACGGTAGTTGATCATGGTCGCGCCGAGAGTTCCGCCAACGACAATCATTAAAGAGGGGAGATTTATGAAAAGTGCGATTCCTCCACCCATAAAAATGGCTATGCATACGAGCCCAAAGGCTGAGACGACACCAAAGACGGTCGCTATATCCATGATGCCTCCATGAGGTATTTGCTCCAGGGGTGTTACCTGCACTGGAGATATGGAGCAACCTCCGTGCCATTTTTAAGCATAAGAGAGAGTTATTTTGTGAAAAGAGGAAAAGCAAAGATTTACGAGGGGATATCACGATCCGGGTTTACGCCGGCAGGATTTTTTCGCAGAAAAAGAGTCAATTGGCGAGGCAGATGTCAAGATATTGACATTCGCCTCGCCTCTCTTCTCTTACCTCTTGAGGTTGATTAGCTCTGCCAGCATCTGGTCAGTGACCGTGATGATTTTGGAGTTTGCCTGAAACCCTCGCTGTGTGGTAATCATTTTCACGAATTCCGTGGCAATATCTACATTGGATTGTTCCAGCGAGTTGGGCGAAATGTTTCCAAGGCCGTTGGTCCCCGGCTTGCTTGTAATGGGGCTTCCACTGAGCCTCGTTTCTCTGAAAAGATTTCCACCCTCTTTGTACAGGCCCTGGTTATTCTGGAACTTGGCCAGAGCGACCCTGTAAAGAGGAATAACCTGGCCGTTGGAGTATTGACCCGTTATAGCGCCGTCAGTACCGACTGTAACCGACTGTAAATCGCCGGCACCGTAACCGTTGGATGTCTGAAATGTGGTGGTGGATGAAGATGCATAATGGGTGGTGGAAAGCGAATCGTTAACCCAACTGCCACTTGTGCTGTTGTAAGCTGAACCAAAGTTAAGCTTAACACTCATGTCAGTGCTGCTGCCGCCCAGAAAGTTAGTATTGAAAGTAAAGTACCCATTGGTAAGGTCGGTGGCCGTGCTTTTTGTGGACCAGCAATTGGAGTTTTGAACGTCATTGTCGCCGTAGCAGGTGATCGTGAAACTTTCTCCAGCGTTTATGGCCCCTCCGGCAGCGAAAGAAACTTGAAGTCCCAGGGCACCGACTGCCTGGGCAGCAGCAGTTGCGCTTATGTCTCCGGAATTTCCTTCTCCGTCATCCCAGTGAATAACATTTATGCCGTCACCAACGGTTCCCCCTGTAGTTACTGTAAAGGTGTATGTGCGAGACTTGGTTCCAGATGAAAATGTTCCGCTTTCCGATGGGGCTGCCCCCGTCCATGTGCCCGAGGTGACAGGACTGCCTATGGTTGTGATTGTGTTCGTTGGGTCAAAGCTGTCAAAACTGATATTTGAAATTACCCCGGAAGCTTCGTTGAAGGTGATGGTACCCCTGCCCAGCATACCGGCGCCGGACTGCTGTGCATCGATTCCCGTCCTTTTATCTTCTTGGGGGCTACATGTAACGATATATTCATAGGTTGACCCGCTTCCCTTATCAAAATAAATAGTTATATCGTGGGTGCTCCCGAGAGAGTCGTAAACCTTAACCGTTGTCTGGTACTCGTACTCATTTTCCCCAATATATTCCTTGTTTGCATCAGCTCCATCCCACACAGCGGAAAGTGAGCTGGACTTACTGGTAGCGCCTGAGTTAAGGTTTGTGATTATAGTTACTTTATCTGTTTTTTTCGGAGCTGATGTGAAGGAGTTTAAGACGATATCCGTGATTGTACCTTGGTCTTGACCGGTATCCGGGTCAAGGGCCCATCCTCGGACGATATACCCGGCAGGATTAACAAAATATCCGTCCTTGTTGAACCGAAACTCACCTGCCCTGGTATAATATTCATTGTTTTCGCTGTTCGGATCACGGACAACGAAAAAACCGTTGCCTCCAATAGCGAGGTCAGTGTTCGAATCCGTTGATTCGAAAGAGCCCTGAGCGAAGCTACTTGAAATATCTGCTAGGGATGTACCATGCCCTACCTGGGCGGTTCCGGCCGAGGTGGCTACAGTCTGGCTTAGCACATCTTGAAATGTAACCCGACTTGCCTTAAAGCCCACAGTATTGACGTTGGCTATGTTGTCGCCGATAACCGTCATTGCATTGCCTATGGTACTCAATCCACTTATGCCTGAAAAAAGGGAACTTGACAGTGACATCCTTATTTACCTCCTTCACGGTTAATTATTCGTTTTTGATATCAGCCCGAGGCTCTAATAGGATTGCGCCAGGGACTCCAGTCCTTTGCCAGTTCTCAATGGATTAAAGGGATTCCGTACCTTTGGTGATTTCCACAATATCTTCCGGTGCCTCCAGCCTGTCTCCGACCATCAGGTAGGGGGCACCTTCGCGGTAAGTGACACCACTTACCTCGCCCGTTAGATACACATCGCAAGGAACCGGAAAACCGTTCTCATCCCGGGCTTCCACCTCTAAAGTATAAGTGCCGTCTTCGACAACGTGCCCTCCGCTGTTCCTTCCATCCCAGGAAAGATCATGCTCACCAGCCTCCTGCTTACCGGAGTAAACTCTTCGAACCTCCATCCCGTTGCTGTCGTAAATGAAAAGAGTCACCTCCGCCCTCTGCTCAAGGGTATAAGAACCTCCCTGGATTTCGCCAGCGTCGACCGAGATTTTGTTGGTCTTCACTTTCACTGTTTTTCCGATATAGCTGATTAGACGGTCCTCTTGATGGTTGCACAGTGTTTCTTGAATATCTTTAAGGCCCTGATTCAGTCCGAATAATTCCTCAAGGCTGCTGAACTCTGCGAGCTGGGCTGTAAATTCTGTCCCCTCAAGTGGGTTTAGAGGGTCCTGGTGTTTAAGCTGTGTAATCAGCAAGGTTAGAAAGGCATCTCTGCCTAGTCCTTTCTTGTCAGCGGCAGCGGTAGATGTGCTGCTTCCGGTATCAAAGATTCGGGTGTATTTTGTTCCAAGCGGTTGAACAAACATATTAATGCTCCTCCATTGCAATTGCTAATATCACTTGTAACTACCAAAATGCTTTTTCGTTCCTGGCCAGGCTCAATGGCTTTCGGCCCTTAAACGGCGGTTAGTCATGCTATCAAGTCCAATAAACCTTGCCCTGTTGTAATGCTCCGGCCGGCCCAAGGGTGCTCTTCCGCCCCCTCTTCCACTGAGGTTAAGGCGGACACCGGCTGCTTAGCTTCTCTTTTATACTTTCCGAGTTCGCCCTTTGTATCTTGCTCAGAATTAGCAAGGGAGTAGCCGATGCTTTCGTTAACCTGAATGTCTATTCTTTCGAGTTTCAGTCCTTGCTCCCAGAGAGCGCTTTTGAGTTCATTGACATGTGAGAGCAACAGGTCCTTGGCTGCCCCCTTTTGACTTGCCATCTCAAGCTTTAGTTTATTGTCCTTAATGTTTATTTTGATATTCAATGTTCCCAGTGAAGGGGGCTTTAGTCTCAATCTAATGACCTTCTCACCCCTGAGCACAGCCTTAGAGATGCTTCTTCCTACCTGGTTAATTAGGTATGTGGGAAGCGAGGGTCTAAAAAGACGCGCATTTTCCCCTGCCTGAATGGCCGGTTTTAAAAAAATTGACCCTATAGAGTTATGAAGAGTCGGCAGCTTTTTCCCGGACTCGATCCTTGCTATCTGGTTTCCTTCCCAGTCCGAAGAAAATTCAATTTCCTTGTTCCTGACCGTAGGCTTCAGGCTGGCGCGGGTGTCCGCACTTTTCGGCTTTCCTTTCCCTTCCATGGAATTGACAGTTTTGCATGTACTTGACGCTTTTTCTTTCTTTGTAGCTTTTTTGATAAAAGGCTGGGTGTCCAATGGGGTCTTTGAAAAGGGTTGGATGGCGCCTTCCAAAAAACGCCATCCAGGGGAGTTGGCAACCACCTTTTCCGGAAGCCCTTTACCGGGGTTTCTCGTCAGTAGTTCCAGGGTCTTTACCAAATCCCTCATTGAAATTAGACCGCCTCTTTTACTCCTTCTACCTTTCGACCCTGGATTTACATGTTTTTCCTCACGCTCCAAAAGGGCGGGAGTGCTGCGGTCAGATACCGAGCCCCGGGATTGCAGGGGCTGCCGGGTGGCTAATTCTTTTATTGTCGAAAGAAAATGCTGCAATTTAGGATTGCTTTTCAAATGGGGTCTTTTATTGATCAAGGCTTTCAACTTTCCAAGAAGTTTGCCAAGGTGTGCACCTCTTCCCTTGATTTTGGCCGAGTTAAAAGCAGTTTCAAGCTCTTTGGGGGCAAAGCCGAAACTCCTCAAGGTCGATTCCAGGTAAGGAATAACCGATGGGTCTATAACAAAAGGCATGTTTTGCTTTTTCTTATCCTCGGCAAGAATCGCTATTTTTTCAAGAAAGTCTAAGAGCCCGATCTTTTTGCCGGGATTATTTTCCGAGAGGTCTTTCAGAATACTTTCCGCGGTATGCTTTGAGAGTCCAAAATAGTGGAGAAATTCTTGAAGGAGCGGAAAGTTGCTGCTGTCAAGGGATATATTGGGCACAGGTTTTCCCGCGGATAAGAACTCTTCCTCCAGAGCACGGAGAAGGACCTGAACCTTTTTCTTTATCGGTCCTTTGGATCCGGGAAGGTTTGCAGTACTCTGAAACCTGTTGTCCTGAACTTCCTTCATCAGCCGAGTAAGTAGAGAGAAAAAGCCATTGCCCCCATTGTGCCGGATTAAAACACTTTCTCCATGTCCCGGCACGAAGGACTTCCTACTCAAAAAGGAGACCGTGAAAGGAAGAAAATTTTTCATGACGCTCCGTGAATGTAGTGAAGATCTATTTGGAACTTCTTATTGGTTAGAAGCGTGTAGTTCATGCCTTTGCTGTTAGCAATAGCCGTACCAAGGCATTTAAAGAGGGAAATTATGGAATAAAAACATACTGTTGCCGGAAAGGTAATGTTCCCATCACGTAGGAGATGCCCTTTATAAGGGGAAGGATTTATCCTAAAAGGCAAGACAAGGGGAAAATTTTTCCCTTCCAGGCACTTTTGTGCGAAATTAGCCTAGGCCGGCTGGAACATGGGAGTAAGGGGGTGAGGGTAAGGGTGCGTAACAAGAGCATCTCGGGGTGGAAGCTCACCACTGCCTAAAATTTATCTGTAGATGGGCATTAGTTGCGTTTTTCTTTTGCGAGCCCTTCACTTATCTTAGCTGCCTTTTCCAAGTCAACAAACGAAAGTATTTTTCCTACCGCATCACCCCTCATCCTGGATAGAAGTTCTATTGCAAAACCCATGTCCAGCTTTTCAACCAGGGCTGCCGCCTTCTGAGGTTTCATGGTCGAATAGGCCTTGATCAAATGCTTCAGCTTTTGATCCTCCAGGCTTTGCTTTTTGACAATCTCCATTCTAATCTCATTTCTTAACTGAGTAAGGGTTTCGATTTTTCTGTCTAACTCTTTCTGGAGGGCTAAAAGCTCCGCTTTCTGTCTTGCAATTCTCTTCTCTTCTTCTTCAAGTTGAGCCTTCTTTTGGAGAAGAAGACTTAAATCAATCTTTTCCTGCTTAGAGTTCGGGCCCTTTTCCTTAGCTGGACTTGTAGGCCCTTTGTGTGGCTCTGATGCCATGGCGTTTTCTTCCAGGAATGAAGGGTTATCCTCGGCTAGGTATAAAAAGGTGGAACCCGCCATAAATTTTAGGATAATTAGCAAGGTGAGGAATGCAGTCAGTAGCGGCTTCATAGCCCCCTTCCCCTTCTAATAACGACCAACTCATCCATTACTTTTTGTTCTTCTCTCCGGCTTTTCTGGGCATAATCCTGAAATCTCAAGTCCTTTAACCTTTCCAGAATTTTTTTTCTTACTGATTCCATTGTCAAAAAAGCTTCCTTTCTCCTTACATCCTCGTCAGCTTTCCTGAGTTCACAATTAGCTTGTTGGAGGTCAGACTCGAGCTTATCTAGAAATGACCTGTACACTTGGTAGAGAGGAACCGGCATCCCATTAATGCCTTCTTTCCTGCATTTTTTTGCAGTCTTCTCTTCTTTATCAATTAACGCCTGTATGTGCCGTTGTGTTTGCCTGTGCGCATTTCTTGCCTTGGATAGCTCCTGCCCGGCTTTTTTCTGCATGTAAACCCTATAATTAAGCAAGCTCTGCAGCCTGAAGAAAAACGGTTTCATCGCTCCCTCCCCATGCTCCTCAGTCAGGCTTGCGACCCGAGAGCAGGGCTTTTAGTCTGGCCACACTTTCTTCAAAAGAGACCTGTTCATCAACACCTTGCCTGAGAAATGTATTTATGTCGCCGATCATCGTCTTGGCATAATCAATATTCGGGTCGCTGCCATCTACGTAAGCCCCGATGTTAATAAGATCTTCAGCCTGCCTGTAGGTAGCGAGGATATTCACCAGCCGGCGAGCATTGTCCAAATGCTCGGAATCAACAATATCTTTCATGACGCGGCTGATGCTTGCCAGGATATCAACAGCAGGGTAATGTCCCCTGTGGGCAAGAGTTCTGGATAGTACAATATGTCCGTCAACTGTGGAGCGCACTGCATCTGCTATGGGTTCGTTCATGTCGTCTCCCTCTACAAGAACAGTGTAGATCCCGGTAATGCTCCCCCTTTTTTCAAGTGTGCCGGCTCTTTCCAATAATTTGGGTATCTGAGCAAAAACGCTCGGGGTATAACCTTTTGCCGAAGGAGGCTCGCCGGCAGCCAATCCTACCTCCCTCAGTGCCATGGCGAATCTGGTAACAGAGTCAACCATGAGGATAACGTCGAAGCCTTTGTCTCTGAAAAATTCTGCAATAGCGGTTGCTAGGTAAGCCCCCCTTATTCTCACCAGTGCAGGCGTATCAGAGGTGGCTGCAACAACAACAGATTTCTTGAGCCCTTCCCGTGTGAGGTTTCTTTCCACAAATTCTCTAACTTCTCGTCCCCGCTCACCAATCAGCGCTATAACCACCACGTCTGCTGCCGTGTTTTTAGCCATCATTCCCATGAGCACACTCTTTCCCACACCGGATCCTGCCATGATAGCAATTCTTTGCCCCTTTCCCAGAGTTATCAGTGCATTGATTGAAGATATGCCAACATCTACTACCTCTCTGATAATTTCCCTTTTCATAGGGTTGAGGACTTCTCCATAAAGGGGATACTCGGTGTCTCCGTCAAGCACTCCTTTCTGGTCAATAGGGCACCCAAGACCGTCAATCACCCTGCCAAGGTAACCTTCTCCCACCCGAACCGCAGGGGTTTTGTTTATATCAACAATTCGGCTTCCAGGCCGTATGCCTCTGGTTTCGCCAAAGGGCATGAGTATTACGCGTTTGTCTCTAAACCCCACCACTTCGGCCTGAATGTTGCGACCTTCTAAGTTTTCAATGGCGCAAAGGCCGCCAATGCATAGCCCTGGGCCGTGGCCTTCAGCAATTAACCCGGCAACCTTTACAATTTTGCCTTGAATCTTCATGGGCTGGCAGGCATCCACGGCTTTCAGGTATCTGTCCCAACCGGTTTTTTCTTCAATAGTGGTCATTACTTTTTTCCAAGAAGGCTTTTTCAAGGCTTTCGTGAACTTTTGCCAACTGGGTTTCAACTCTTGCGTCAACATCACCGTAAGAGGTTTCCACGAAACACCCCCCCTTGGTGATTGAAGGGTCAGAGGTGACTACCACAGACTTAAGCTCTTGGAACTTAGAGAAAAGCTCTGGCCGCAACCTTTCAACATAGCTGAAATCCTCTGGGCTGATCCTGAGTACTACCTTACTCTTTTCTGCCGCCAAATGAAGCGCACTGAGGATAGTCTGCTTCACAGCATCATCAATGCTTGCCAGTTGTTTTTTGATAATTTTTTTAGCAATGGCGAAAACCAGTTCCAGGATCTGCTTTTCGTGCAGCCTTAACATTTCCTTTTTTGACCGACTAACTTGCTCCAAAAGATTTTCCAGGTCTTCGACGATTTTAGCAGCTTTTTTTTGCCCCAGTTCAAGACCATCCTTTTCTCCCTGTGCAAAACCCTTTTCATAAGCCTCTTTCTCAAGAATGGCTGCCTGCTCTCGGGCTTGCTGCAATAAATCCTTCGCCTGCTTTCTTGTTGTTTCGTCTGCTTCAGTTTGCTCGAAAGGAATAAAACCGGGATTTTCGTCTCCACCAGCTCGAAGCGGGGTAAACTCCCCCCTTTTTTCCAGCACTGCCGGGGAAGAGGATTCAAAGGAGTCCATTTCAAGTTTGGCCCAGCTATTTCCATCGTGAGGGCTATTTGTTAATGTGTTAGACAAGCTCATCCTCCTTGCCTCCAAGAACTATTTTCCCCTCTTCCTCGAGCTTGCTTGCTACCTTTATAATTTCCTGTTGAGCCTTCTCGACTTCCTTTAGCCTGACGGGGCCTAGGACCTCCATATCCTCTTTCAGCATTTCTGCCGCCCTCTCCGACAAGTTACTCAACACTTTGTTTTTCATTTCATCAGAAGCTGTTTTTAGTGCCTTAATCAGTACCTGGTTTTCCACATTTTGAAGGATTTGCCTGAAGCCCCTGTTATCAACACCCAAGAGATCTTCAAAAACAAACATCTTTTGTCTCACGTGTTCAGCCACGTCGCTATCCTCTTCCTCTATTCGGGAGAGGATATGTTCCTCTGTCTTTCGGTCAACTTTATTCAGGATATTGGCCAGGATCTCTACTCCATCAAACTTCTTAGCGGTAATTCCAATGTTTGAAAGCTCCTTCCTAATTGTTTCGTCAAGTTCTCGAATAAGATCATCCTGGACATTCCCCGTGTGTACTATCCTAAGAGCCACGTCAGCCTTTGCCTCTTCCGGAAGGAGACTCAGAATCTCAGCAGCCTTTTCCTGGGGGAGATAAGAGAGCATTAGGGCGATGGTTTGGGGATGCTCCCCCTTGATGGCATTGACTAAAGTATCCGCCGGCACGTATGCGAGGTCTTTAAAGGGGACACTCGACTTTTCACTGCCTATGACTTTAAAAACCTCCCTAGCCGTTTCCTCATCCAGAGTCTTGACTACCACTTGTTCAAGGAATTCCCTGCCGGAGACAGCTAGGCTGCTTTCCTTCTCAAAATTTGTCAGAAACTCCCCCATTATGGCGTCAAGAACGTTGGAAGGGATGTAGGTGATTTCGGACATATGCTTTCCAATTTCCTTAATGCTTTTCTGATCCAGATGCTTGAGGAAGTTTGTGGTAAACTCCTCGCCCATGGCCAAAAGAAAGATTGCCACCTTCTGGGGTCCGCTAAGATTCTCAGGGCTTAAATGGTTTGTACTCATGTTTATTGCTCGCTTATCCAACCTTTGAGAAGTTGAGCGGTTTTTTCAGGGTCATTTTTGCTTATTTCTCGGACTCTTTCAGTGTGACTTGTCTGACCTGGACCGGGGATTTCAGCATATTCCTCAGAGCCAGAAGGCAATTCCCGTCTTTCCGAAATAGACTGTGCGCTCACGCTCTTTAGGCTTTTCAATAACGGCCTGACCACCAGAAGAAAAACCAGGCCTATCAGGAATAGGTTGATCACCATTTTTCCGTAGTTTCTCAATAAGTCGGGCAAATGAGGTCTCCCAGGCTCTGCAGGGGGCTCTGTTGTTGCAGAAGCGGAGTCCGAAAACGGCATGGAAGATACCGAGACCTGGTCCTCCCTGTCCTCACTATATCCCATGGCTTTCTTGACTAGATCCAGAAATTTTTTCATTTCTTCTTCGGTTCTCGGGACGTATTCTTTTGTGACGGTTCCATTTTCGGTTTTCTTGACCCTATAAGTGCCGTCAATAACCGCTGCCACTGAGAGATGCTTGATAGTCCCTGCCGGTTTAAGAATCGTTTTGATGGTTTTGTTGATTTCATAGTTTGTCGTCAGATCTTTTTTGGTGTTTTTTCTTTTTTCATTGCCCGGGGACGGAACAACGCCTCTTCTCCGGTCCAGCAGGGTTTCAGCGGCGGTACCCCCCCCTGTACCACTTTCCGCGGACTCAATAATGGTCCTCTTGCTTCTAACAGCCGCGGTAGAGGGATCATATTCTTCCTGGCTGGAGGTAACTTTGCTAAAATCAATTTCAGCACTGACTCTTACAATCGCTTTGCCCGGGCCGACTATCCCTTCCAACATGCTCTGAACATTGTTTCTTATTTCATTTTCCACTTTCTCTTTGTATTCGAGTTGTGAATTGCTAAGAAGAGCAGTACTGTCATTTTCGCCCGCCCCCTTGTAAAGAAGCCTGCCTTTTGTATCCACCACTGTAACATGCTCGGGATCGAGACCCTCGACTGCGCTCGCCACCAGATGAACTATGCCCCCAAGCTTGGCCGGAGGTAAGTCTGACCTCAAATCAAGCTGGATTGACGCGGAAGCAGGCCTGCTATCCTCTACAAAAAGCGAATCCTTGGGCAGAACTACAAATACCCTGGAACTCCTGACTTCTTTAAACCGATTAATGGTTCTAGCCAGCTCACCTTGTAACGCTCTTTTGTAATTCAATTTTTGGACGTATCGAGAGGCTCTGAAATCTGTTTTGTCAAATATTTCAAACCCGATATTCCCACCGCTGGGAAGGCTGTCAGTGGCAAGAGCCAAACGCAAATCATATACTTTCTCTCGCGGCACGAGAATGACGGTTCCGTTACCCTCGATTTTGTAAGGCGTATTCTTTGCCCTGAGTCTGGAAACAATGGCGCCCGCATCTTCTGGAGAAAGGTTGTCATATAAAACCTGATAGTCTATCTTGTTCGCCCACATAAACATTAAGGCAAACCCCGCGATTACCAGGGCAACGGTGAATGCAAGCCCTAGCTTTTTTGAAAGCGGCAATGATTTTAGAAAAGCAAGGAATTGGTTTAATGAATCGCCCATGGTATCAATTCCTGTACTTTGAAATTGAACCGTTTTGAAGTTATTAACTAACCCTGCAACCACGCAACAACGCAGGGCTTCCGTAGCGTGGCGAACGCACAGGCAGACAGCAAGTTGAATCAGCCCTCAATACGCTCTGCTGGCGTACTGCTCCAAGAGCCGTAGGGTTCTCTGCGCTCCTAGAATTGCATGCGCATGATTTCCCTGTAGGCCTCGATAACTTTGTTTCTTATGGTAAGGAGCAGTCGCATGGATATATCCGCTTTTTGAAGGGCAATCATTGTTTCAGGAATATCCGCTTTACCATGAAGCAGGTCAATGATCGAACTGTTTGCCTGCCGCTGTGCCCTGTTGACTTTGCTGACTGCCTCCTTTATTGCCTTACCGAAGTCAACGGCACGCGTTCTCTTGATATTTTTCTCGTTCTGAACAGGGGCTTGCCCCAGGTGTTCAATCCTCATGGTTTTACCGCTACTTACCTATTTCAAGGGCTTTGAGAGCCATCTGCTTTGTCGACTTAAGAGCTGCGATATTTGCCTCAAAGACCCTTCGGGCAATGAGCATGTTTGTAATTTCCACGACAAGATCTACATTAGGCTTCAACACGTAACCATCTGCGCCGGCATCAGGGTGGCTTGGGTTAAAGACTTTTTTAAAAGGGCTTTTATCTTCGACAATATCAGCGATTTTAACCCCCTCTGCCTGCGCTCCAAGTATAGTGTCGAAATCTCCAATGCCCGTCGGTGTCATGACGACCATTTTTCTCCTATAGGGGCCACCTTTCTTGGTGCGGGTAGTCTCTATATTGGCAAGGTTCATTGCTATAACATCCATCCGTCTCCTCTGGGCCCTAAGCCCTGAGGCGCTTATCTCAAGAGATACCAGGAAATCCATTTTACCGCCCCCCCTCTCGTATGACCTCTTTCAGCAATGCTAGCTTTCTAAGAAGTATTTCTGTAGCTGTTTTATACCGCAAGTTGTTCTCCATGAGTTTCAACATTTCCCTTTCTATATTGACCCAGTTGTAACCATTCCATTCACCTTTTTCATCAAAAGGATCAGCCCTGAAAGCAGGACCCGATGCGCATTGGATATGGCCCGGATCTGTGGTAGCTAGATCCAGGCCATGGCTCCCTTCCACTGCGCGGGCAAGGGCGGTCTTGAAATCCAGATCCTTTGCCTTATAGCCGGGGGTTTCCAGGTTGCTTATGTTGCTTGCTATAAGCGTTTGCCTTTTTCGAGTCAGGCCGATTACGTCTTCCAAAATTCGAAGTGTGTTTCCAAGCGATAGTCTATCCGCCACAGTCCCGTCTTTCCCCCTTTCAGTACTTTCTCCGGCCAAATTAACGAATTCGAAGTATTACCTTTCAGAGAATAAGCAATTTGCGTGCCGAAACTTTGCATGCCCATATTCTCAATTTTACCGGCCACTAGCCTCCCGGTTTATAGCCGAGGGCGGCTTTCCGTACGGATCTTTCTCGGTGTCCGTCATATAAGCGCACTCCATTTTCTTTTTGTACTCATTTAGTTTATTTCTGAGTGTCCGGACGCTGATGCCCAGAATTTCGGCAGCGTGAGTCCTGTTGCCGTTCGTTTTGTCAAGGGCACGAAAGATGGCAGTTTTTTCCATCTCCTTTAGCGAAAGCGTCGGAGTCGAAAGGTACCCGGGATTCTCATTCCGGAGGGGTTTTTCACTAATCAAGAGATCTTTCTCGCCTATCCATCCCCCCCTGCACATAAGAATCGCCCTTTCAATGATATTTTCAAGCTCTCTCACATTCCCTTTCCATGATGCCTGCATTAGTAACTGAACAGCTTCTTGTGTCAAACCCTTGACAGATCTATGGTCCTCCTCGTTGTATTTTTCAATGAAGTAATTTGCGAGCAAGGGGATGTCCTCTTTCCTTTCCCTCAGGGGCGGCAAAAGGAACGGCACCACGTTTAACCGATAAAACAGATCTTCCCTGAATTTTCCGTTTTCAATTTGTTGCTCGAGATTTCTGTTTGTAGTAGCAATAACGCGCACATCTACAGGAACAGGGTTTATCCCTCCAATTCTGTCAATTTCATTTTCCTGGAGCACCCTCAAAAGCTTGGACTGGAGCTGGATATCCATCTCGCTCACTTCATCCAGAAGGAGGGTCCCATGATTGGCTACCTCGAATTTCCCCTTTTTCTTTGCCACTGCACCTGTGAAAGAACCTTTTTCATAGCCGAATAACTCGCTCTCCAGCAATGTCTCAGGCAAAGCCGCACAGTTTATTGCTACAAACGGCCTGTTTCTTCTGTTGCTACAATGGTGGATATATCGGGCAAAAAGCTCTTTTCCCGTGCCCGACTCTCCCTGGATCAAAACAGAGGCCCTGCTGTCTGCTATCTCCTTTGCATCACGCAGCAGGTTTTTCATTTTTTGGTTTTTAGTAATAATAGTGAGTCTTGGTTTTCGTTGTTGCCGGGGTTTTGACCTGGAGCTATCGAAAAGTTCGCGATTCATTGCTTTTATCATTTCAGGGGTCAGGGGCTTCACGATGAAGTCGTAAGCTCCATTTTTCATTGCCTCAACTGCCTCCTTTACTCCTGCCTCGGCTGAAAGCAGGATAACAGGGGTAAGCGCGCTGATTTTCTTGATCCTTTTCAGCAAGTCAAGCCCGCTCATCTGGGGCGCGAGGTCTTCTAGGTCGGCTAAAACGAGATCATAATGATCCGCCTGGATTTCTTTCAAGGCTAATACTCCGTCGCTTACTGTTCGCACCATATGGCCCAATTGAGCGAAGCCCTTGCTAGCGCGCATATAAGTGCTCTTTCCGTTACCTACAATCAGGACTTTTTTCCTGCCCATGCCCGGGTACTATCTCCTTTTGGAAGCAGCCTCTTTATTTTTTTCAGTTCGCTATTAAAACGAATTTCTTGGATCCTTTCTTCTGCAACCCGACTCCAAAACGGGTCCGCAGCCCTTGAAATCTGCTCAAACAATGCCAGATACTCTTTTTTCGCATTTAGGGCTCGGTAGCACTTGCCAAGCAGTAACTTAAGCAATATTTTGTTTTTTTCGTTTTTTTCCTTTTGAAGTGCAGCATTAAAGGCAGAAAGTGCTTTTCGGGGAACTCCAAGGCGCAAATAGAGGTTTCCTATTTGCTCACAAATGCGGGGATCGGGAAGGTGGCAACCGGCTCTTAGGTTATCGGCTGTTTTTAGCGTTTGCAAGGCCTCGGCTACAAGGTTTGCGTCTGCAAGTGCCCTTGCTTTTTCCACCAGCGTCCCTACGCTGTTGGATGACTGCGGATCAAGCCCGAGGGCCTCAGAAAACAACTCTGCGGCCTGGGCCGGCTTACCCTGTTTCAAAAAGATTTCACCCTTTAACCGGTATGCCGAAGATGCATATTTGGAGGCATGATGATTCTTGATAATCTGGTCAAGGTTTGAAATTGCCTCAGCGAGATACCCTTTCTTGAAATCTTCCTTG
>Ga0190359_1000024_pt1 | contig 73391 bp, 58 predicted proteins | sample 48721823_MG_FD_161269 | JGI IMG/M metagenome (GOLD analysis project Ga0190359, IMG submission 161269) | Hydrothermal vent microbial mat bacterial communities from Southern Trench, Guaymas Basin, Mexico - 4872-18-2-3_MG | ecosystem: Environmental > Aquatic > Marine > Hydrothermal vents >...
TATTATTTTAAACGCAAGTGATTTAGCTGAGGAAGACGGGATTACTGAGGTTTCATTAGTTGCCTACGATAAACTTGGCAACTACAATGGAAAAACCACAAGCTTTGTGTATGATACAACAGGGCCAGAGATAGATGTTGATTCATTAGAGATAAGGGACAGTAGCGGGAATATAATAGATTATGTGGGCAATAATCCTGTTATTGGTTCAATCTTGTTTAGGGTTAATAGCGATAGTCTGAGTGGAGTTTATGCAGATGTTTCCTCTCTTAATGTGGATGATTCTGGTGCAAACAACAATAGGGCTGTAGATTGTGAGGCTGTTGGTGCAGATGAGTATGGATGTAGGATTGATAATGTTGAAATAAAGCTTAATGAAAGCAAAAATGTAAGGATCATTGTTGAAGCAAGGGACATGGCAGGGAATGTTGTGGAAGAGACTCTTACAGGGAGCATTGATTATGATAATATTGGGCCTTATGTTAATTCTATTAGTAGTTCAAGAAAGTACAATGGTACTAATTATGTAAACAGAATGAAAAACAACTTTATCGTGGAATTTATTGAAGATGGTGCTGGGATTAGTAAACAAAACATAGAACTTGATTTAAGCCAGATAAAGACAGGACTTCATAAAAAACCAGATTCATGCAACAAGAGCGGAAATCTATGGACTTGTTATTGGTATAATATAAGTTGTGACAAAAGCGGTGGGGCTGCTAGTGTGAGTGTTTCTGGAACTGATAAGGTTGGGAATGAAATAACAGGCAATAATACAAAGATCTTTGTGATTGACAACACTGTGCCAGTTGTGGTTAACTCAAGTGTTAGAGGTATTGGTGTTGGTTCTGAGGCATTTAGTGGATATATAAAAACAGGGGATGTAATAATGGCAACGCTTACTATTAGAGAAGAAACAGGTATAGGGGCTTACGCTGACTTCAGCAATTTTGTTAGCATACAGGGGAATGTAAGTGGAAGTTGCGATAGGAACAATGACTTATGGGAGTGTAACTTTCAAAGCAACCAGATTGATATTCCGGGGCATATAATTGATGACATATATTTTTATATTATTGATAGTGCTGGCAATATTGCTAATTATAAAAAGGAGATAGAGGTTCTTTGGAATGATAACGCAACAGGAGTTAATTATTGGAGTTCATCTGTTGAGTGTTCTCCTAATCTGATAGACAGAGAAGCGAGCAGCCTTGTTTCAACAAGGGTTTATTGTGCAGTTAGGTTAAGCCCAAACACTGCTGACCAAGAGGTGTTGTCTATTGGGTTAGGAAGTTGTGTTGATAATTATAATAATAGTCTGAACTTTATTGATAATATAGCATTATTAAATGGTGGAAGAGGAAGCACAGAGCCATACCTTGCTATTGACTTAATAAAAGGAGCAATGGCTACTGATAAGATAAGTATAGTATGTCCCCTAAGTATAATCTCAAGGGTTGGTGGAAAGATAACTGCTGTGCCTGAAAGGGAGCCTGTTCTGGTTGACTTATACTTCTATAATATGCCTTTAGGTGAATATGGTGATAACATAAAAGAAAAGATTAAAGACGCAAAGGACGAAGCATTTTATACTGCCTGGAAGGTTGTTGGTTTTTTGGAGAGCTTGTTAAGATGGGCAAAGATGGGTTGTGTTGTATTGAATGGTTTGTATAAACTAAAACTTGTCTATATGTGGTTTACATCAGAAATAACTGGGGCAGAGATAGCGTCAATAGGAACTCCAGTTGAACCTATTATCGGTCCAATAAGGTTTTCTACATGTCTCAGCGACGCAAAATTACAGGACTTAGCAAAAAGGCAATATATAATGGCTGATAAGCTTTGTAAATTTGTGAATTGTCAAATGAGCCCTCCAACGCCAGACACTGGAATGGGCGGTGGTGGCAATGGCTGGTTTAAGACAATATCTGACAGCATATTAAACGGAGCCTGGATTGGTGACTATAATAAGTTTATGGATTGGAATGTTCCTCTTAAGGGCCACAAAATAAGCGAAGTTTTTGGAAAGCAATATAGCCAATATGCAAATGCAAGGGATAACTTGTTGGTTGCCTTGGTTGTTGGTTGCATACCTGGGATAATCGCTGGAGTAAACAAGTATAGGCAGATATTATGCTTGTATGCTGATTGCTTAGAACAGAATGCTTATAACAATGTCCCAATAAAGGTTTGTGAAGACCAGAAGAATTATGCGATATGTAAGTATATTCTAGGGGAGATATTTGCGGTTTTGCCATGGACTGCATTGTTTGATTATTACTTTGGTCTTATAAAAGATGCCCTGTCTGACCCCCTCAGTGCAATAGGATTGGTAGCTAGTTACCTTTGCAAGCCAACATGTGTTGATGGGAAAGTGTGGTTATTTGAAGAAAAATGGTGTAATGTCTTAGTGTTTTTGAATATTGCAGGTGAACTTATAAATGATGTTACAGGTATTATTGACAGCTTCAAACAAGGGAAGAACGACTATTGTGACAGGATAAGTGAAGAAAAAGATAAAAAGGAAGATAAAAAATGAACTTGAAAAAGCCGTCAACATCCACAGGTATTTTGTTAGTGCTTATTATAGTAGCAATGTTTAGTTTCGCGTTCTTGAGAAATGATACAGGCATTTTAGCAGGCAACAGCAACAGCATAAAGATTAGCGGAATGGCTACTAAGGAAGGAGGTGGTGAAGTCCCACAGGTGATTAATGTCTGGGTAGGAGGTGAAAGATATAAGGCTGCCCTTACTGATTATGGCGGTTCTATGAGAACAAATGGTAAAGAAACTTCTGTGGATCATGTTTATAGCGCAACTATAGACGGTAGAGAGGTATATTTCACTAGGAATGGAGAAATTATTTCATCTGGGAAAATAATAAAGGCTGAGAATATAGGTGAGTCTAGTTGGCTGATGACAGAATACACGGTAAGGGGAGGAAGGATCATTGGTGAAGAAAAGAAGATTAATATTGACGATGAACTTATTAAAATAAACGAAAAAACCTACAAGAGCATTGAAGATTTTCTTGATAATGGCGGTGAAATTAGTTTTGTTGGAGATGATAAAAACAAAAAATTAAGTTTCAAAAAAGAGATTGGGGAAGGGAGTAATGTTTATGTTATAAAAACAAGGGAAATAGACAAAGAGGGCGGATTGGGGAAAACTGAAAAGATTATGGTTGAAAATTATGGACTGGTGGTTGAGGTTAGTGAAGAGACTGCTAAAGTGATTGAGGACTTTATTAGTGGGGGAAAGGGTGGCATAGATATTGTGGAAAGGGATAAAACCAAGTTTTTGGTTTTCGAAAGAGAGGTGGGGGATGGAATTATATTTACAGAAGAAAGAGAGGTTAGAAAAGAAGGGTTGGGGGAAAGCAGATATATAAAAATTGGTGATGCGGAAAATGAAGTTGAAGTTAAGGTTAAGAAAGAGGTAGCAACATTGGTTGAGGGAGTCATTAACTCAGGTGGCAGCATTAGTCTTGTTGAAGATAAAGGACATAAAAAATTGCTTTTAAAAGAAGAAATTAAAGAAAAAAGTGGCGTTTATTTTATAAAAACAAAGGAAATAGACAAAGAGGGCGGACTAGGGAAAACTGAAAAGATTATGGTTGAAAAGGACGGAAATAAGGTTGAGGTTGATAGAGAGGCAGCTTCTTTAATCGGAAGTGCTGTTGCCAAGGACATTGATGTTATTCTTGAAGGTGGGGAAAATAGCAGAATTCTCTTTAAAGATGGGGGAAGAGTAGTTGAAGAAATAACATACTATGGCGACTACAAAATAGAAAATAATAAGCTTAGCGGGATAAAGACCCATACATATTATAGTTATAGCCTAGACAAGAACCATGATGGTAAAGTCAGCAAGGAGGAAGAAGAAACTAAAGAGTATATTGGAGTTATCAGTGGTTTTGTGGCAAAGGAAGAGGAAGATGGAAAAACAAAGGGACTATGGAGTGCTGGGAATTTCAGATGGGTTGACGGCAGATATATTGGAGAGGTTGTTGGACAAAGATATGATAAGGATAGTAGGGTAGTTGGTGAGGAATACTACTATATTGAAAAAGAGGGGGACGGGATAATAAAGATTGACATTGTAAAGGGAAAGGATAAAGAGATAGGATTAACTTCTTCCAAGGGAACGGTTATTAAGGTTGAGAATAAAAAGGCATACAAGTATGATAAAAATACAGGGGAATACAAGGACATAAGCAACACAGAAGAAGGAAAAAGAGCTATTGAAACAAATTCGCTATTTAGATCAAGAAGATGGTTTTCTAATTTAGAGTTTCATCTTACTGCCTATAAAGGTCTAAGTGGTTGGTCACAGCTTATTTTTAGTAAAGAAACACTGAACAGATGGAGAGAGGCTGTTGATAAGATTTTTGCTACAACATATCTGGGAACAAGGTACTGGGCTAGTGCTATCTGTTCTAGTTACATACCAAAATCTGAAGAGGGCATTCTGACTATGGAAACAAGCGATGAGTTATTTGATATAATAGCACATGTTGAAGGTGAGAGGTCAATGCCAATAGTTGGTCCGAATGGTTCTGTGAAGTATATTTACAAAATAACATTTGCTGTAAGAAACCCCAAAAATAGCAAATATGAGAAATTAAAGTTCAATGTTTATTTGTATGGTGACAGAAAAGTTAAACTTTACCCTGAAGACATAGAAGTAAAGGATGGGAGAGTATTTAGCAGAGGAGGTGGTAAATATGAAAAAAACAAAGGCAGAGTATTCACTGATATGGAAGGACCACCAATAGTTCAATATTCTGATTATTTTTATGATATAGTGTGTATAGAATTTGATAATACCATTTATACGGGGGAGAGGGAGATTGTAAGTGAGGTTTGCAACAGAATTGTTGAATACCAAGGAAGTCCAGAGGAATATAAGGGAAAGGTGGTTAGTGGAGGCGTTACATCTGGTAGTGGAATTAAGAAATATGAGGAGGCTGATTTTTAATGGGCTTTGGTGTAAAAGGAGTTATTAAAAAAAACCTAGAGTGGTTTTTGGATTCATTAAAGAGAGGTAGGGACTACTCTATGGTTCTGTTAATCAACATTATTTTTTTATCTTGTAGTATAACAGCCATATTGTTAATCAGAGGTAGGTTGTTAGGATGGATAAGCAAAATAAACCAGATTGATTTATCTATGGTTTTAATGAAAACAGAAGTTGAACTAGGAGCAATAAACTCAACACTGAAGGGTTTTGTTTTTTTTGTTTTGTTATCTGGGATAGCATTATTTATATTTTTGGTTCTGATTTGTAGCTTGTGCCAAGGTGGAGTGTGGAGCATTATATTAAAGAAAAAGTTTAGTGCGGGTTTCTTTTTTAAATTCTTGTTTGCAAATTTTATTTGGAATTCTGTTTGGGCTATATCCTTGCTGGCGGTTATCTTTATGATAAAGTTTCCATATTCATTTTACCTTACTATTGTTTTGCTATTCCTTTATGTCCATCTTACGATAGTTATGCATATTGCTTATGTAAAGGAAAGGGTGTTTAATAAAACTATAAGAGCCATAAGACTTGGTGTATTAAGGATTCACTATTTTATCATCCAGTATATATTAATAGGAATAATAGCTATTGCTTTATTGAGGATTTGTTATTATATCTCCAGTTATATCCTACATCTTGCTTTTATCTATGGGATTGTCTTTGGGTTGCTTGTGTTTTTAATGTTCATAAGCATGTCTCAATTTTATATGGCCAAGGCCATAACGATGGTTATAAATAGGAGAAGATAAAAAATTAAATGACGCTAAAAAATGAAGATTAAAAAAAGAGGGCAGATTACGGCATTTATAATAATTGGACTGGTTATTCTTCTTGCTATCTTTATTATCGTATATTCAAGAAGGGAGAGCATAATGAAGAGGGAGCTAATAAATCCAGAAATGGTTCCAATACAGGACTATGTTGATAGCTGTACAGAGGATTTAGCAAGAGAGGCATTGGAGATAATCGGATTGACAGGGGGCTATATATATTTTCCTAAGAGGGTTAAGAATAACCCCAGAAGCTACCTTAGCCTTAGTCCTGTGAAAGAGTTAGGTAATCCGTATTGGTGGTATTATGGCAGAAGTGCTATTCCATCTTTAGAGTTCATAGAAAGCCAGATATCAAGGTATGTAAAGGAAAACCTAGCCAAGTGTATTAACAACTTCTCTGCATTTTACAATAAGTATAATGTTATTGAGCTAGGTGGCTATGATGTTGTTACAAAGATAGGGGAAGATGATGTTATGGTTACAACGATATATCCCATTGAGGTGCAAAACAAATTTAACAAAACAATTGCAAAACTTCAGAGATATATAGTGAGGATACCAATAAGATTAAAGAAGATATATACCCTAGCTAGAGAAATAATGGAAAGTGAAAACAGAGATTATTTTATTGAAAGAAAAACTATTGACCTTATATCAATGGACAGGGATATACCAACAACGGGAACAGAGATTGGGTGTGGAAAGAAAAGATGGCTTGTTTCTGATGTTGAAAACAAGATAAGAAGACTACTAGAGATAAATTTACCATTTATTAAGATAAGAGGAACAAAATTTTCCAGAGATGAGATAATTCCATTTTCTCCTGACCCAAACCCGTATTCAGTAGTTGATAGGTATAATGAAAGTTATTATAACTACCATTATATATGGGACATCGGGGATAATGTAGATAACAATATGAGGGTCAGTTTTGGTTATGATAAGAATTGGGATATGGATTTCTATGTAAGGCCAAAGAGGGGACAGGTTCTTGAATCAAATGCACAAAGAGGGGCTCAGCTCTTATCATTGCTATGCCTGAGGATATGGCACTTTACATATGATATTATATTCCCTGTTAAGGTTACAATTGTTGATGAGAAAACAGAAAACAATGAGAGATACTCATTCAGTTTTGCTTTTATGGCATCAATTAACCACAATCAAGCAGATAGGAGTAATTTCGCAATAGATATATTTGAGACTAAGGATGAGTATACATCAGAAGAGTTTTGTAGAGATGTAACAAATGAGATTACAATCCATGCTATTGAAGATGTTCCTGGAGGGATTGATATTAGGGGGGTTAATATAAGCTTTACATGTGGAAAGTTTGTGTGTCCTATGGGCTTGACAGAGAGTGATTTTGAAAGTGGGGGATTGCCTGTTCTTAGGAAGAAATTTCCTTATTGTGTGAATGGAGTACTAAGGGGAAAAAAGAAAGGTTATGAGGAAGCAGAAATGTTCATACAAACGGATAGACCAAGAAGCTATTATCTAAAAATGACGCCGGTAAGGTATCTGAATGTTAGTGTTGTCAAACATAAAATAGTAGGAGATAGTGTAGGCATGGCAAAGAGGCTTGATAGTAATGAAAAGGCTGTGATAAGTATAAAGAACAATGAAAAGAAGTTTGAAGTCAATTCTGTTTATCCGGTAGAAGAATCAATAAGATTGCTTGATAAGGATAACTTTGATTATGATGTGGAAATATATCTAAGTGATAATGGAACAACAGAAGGAGGTTATAGAATAAAAGGGGGCTATAAAGGAAAATGGACTGTAAGTTACAATGCACTAAGGCTTGCTAACAATGTTACATTCCATCTAGTTGAAGGTGATTTTAAAAGTGATGAAGAAAAGTATTTATTTTTTGCAACTCTTGATAAATATTCAAAGAAAATTCCATTTCCAGAATTAAAATGAGGTTGTTAAGGATAAGCAAGGATATTGTTGCAACAATAATGATAGAACTTATAATATTATTTCCTATAAGTATGGTAAGTAATATTACTCCTGTTTATGCTAGCATTAATGATAATAGCCAAGATAACCAAGATAACAATGATATAGCTATCAATGTTAGCATCCCGGAGTATTACAACAACAGGCAGATAGATATAGCAGGTGTAACAGAAGAAGGTGTTTTGGTTTCTATTTATATCAACAATAACTTCAGAGGTGAAATGATAACTGGGGCGGATGGTGGATTTAGGTTCAATAGTATGGATATGAATGAAGGGATTAATAAGATAAAAATAACGGCTAGAAAAGACAATAGTTTTAGCGAGAAGAACTATGATGTAAATGTTGATACAACTAATCCTGTATTAGAGATAAGCGAAATACCAGAGATAGTGGGAAAGCAGAGAGTTAGGATTAGCGGAAATGTAAGTGAATTTGTGAGGATACGGTTTTATGTGACCGAAGACAAAGAGGATACACTTCCTCCGCCTAAGGTTGAGGGCTTTATTAATACAAGTGTGGGGGCTAATATAGTTGAGTTAAGTTGGGATATGATTAATGTGAGTGATTTTGCAAGGTATATTATTTATAGGAATGGAACACCAATAGTAACGATTGATGATGAAAGGTATACTGACTATTCTGATGTAACAGTAGATAGTAATGCTGTCTATAAATATGAGATAGCTGCTATGGATGTTTTTGGAAACATAGGTGAAAAATCCGATGCACTTATAATAAGAACAAAACCAGGAGGTGTTATTAGAAATCTTAATGAGGGTGTTGATATTTATGATGGGATAGGTGGACTGCAAAAGAGCATTGAAACAAGTGACAAGTTTGATGAGGAGTTAGTGTTGGGAAGGAAGGATGGATTTTACAAGATAAAGGTTGAGGCGAAGGATAGGGCTGGAAATACTTTTGTTTATAGTAAGTCTGTATTGCTTGATCAAAGCAACCCTAAAATTGAGATAATAAGCCCAAGAAGGGGTGCAGAGATCTATGAGAGCTATGCTGACTCTGTTACAATAGAAGGCAGAACTGAGCCTGGTGCAAGAGTCTATCTGTTCTTAGGAAGGACTCCATTTGGTATGATTAACATGAGTTTTAGTGTTTCTGGTTTGCCTGATAGAATAGAGGACCTAGACGAGGCTGACCTAAGGGCTGATTGTGACTTTAGGGTTCTTGGCAAGGAAAGGTGCGGAACACACGCTGATTATGATACAATAGCTAATGCTGATGGATATTTCAGGTTTGAGAATGTGGATTTAACTTCCATATTGGGTGGTGCTCTGAGGGTTAATAGGATATCCACTGGGGAAATACATGATTTCATAAACCTAGAGGCATTAAGGGAATCTATGGATGCTAGATTGTTGTTTATTGCTATGGACGCTGCTGGTAGAAAGGGTGTGAAAAATGTACTTTATAGGATTAGGAATTGTTGGACAGGTAATTTTAGCTGGGTTATAAAGCCCCTACCAGAATACCAATCGCCATCTTTCTTGAGCGTTGAAAGATTGAGGGAAGGGACAGAAACAATATATTTCTACCTTAATTTCAGTTATATTGGAAGAGGCAAAGAGGGAAGGGTTACTAGGGTCTACATAACAAATGCATGTGGCAGGGAATACCTAGAAAACCAACCGGGCTTTAATTATAGCTGTGATATTCTACAAAGAAGTTGTACTGAAAGATTATCTCCAAGTGGCAAAACTGCCTATGTTGCATGTAGGCTTGGAAGGCTTGAAGGGGTTGAAAAATGGAGTGATGATGACTGGGATTCATTTTTAGATGCTGTTCATGATGAGCTTTTATTTCCATTCAAGGTAAGAATTGACTATGAGGAAAAAATTGGTAGGCAAACAAAAAGAGGAACACAAACATCTTGCTTAACCATTGGCTATGTTGTTGATGCCACAAGGATAAATCCAAAAGAGGTATTACCAGACTGGTTGTTATATGACTTTGTTGATTGGTTGAATGACTCAATAAAAATCCTTGATGATTGGATTGACAAAACAAGTGAGATTCTGGAATGGACTGCTATAGGATGTATTGTTTCATTCTTTACAAAGTTTGTTGTACAGGTTTACAGAAAAATAACCTGTTACTATGATAGATACTACAAGACTATAAGGGATGTTGTTAAGAGGGTTGGTGGAGAAGAGAAACAGGAACAAGAGGATGAATGTATAGAATGCCTAAGGATGTACGATCCTGATGTTGTAAAAGATTTTGTTGAAAAAAAGATAGATGTTCAGGACAAGATAAGCGACACATGCTTAGAGAAGTGCTATCCGACATGTGCTTCGGCATGGAAAGCAGAGGAGTCAATGTATAAGGCATACAGATGGGCTTGTGATAGGGTATTTGGCCATAAGACTCCATCAAGATGGACAGAAAGCATCAGTGATGAACAGCTATTCCAAAAGCTTAGCCAAGGAACAGGGTGTGCTAATGACCAGAGTGTAAGGGGAAGGCCAGTAAGGGCTGTTAGATGCAGAGATATTGAAGCAAAATACAGGATTAGTGGAACATTTGGGCCAAGTGACAAGTGTCTTGAAGTAATGACTGGGAAGAATGAGGAAACATTGTATCATATTGATGGACCAGCTAGTGTTGGAGAGAGCGTCTATAGGATAAGTGCCCTAAAATCAACAGTTGGTCCAAGCTTGATATATGAATATGCTATAAAACAGAATGAAGATAATTATTTACTGCCAATGCAAGAGACCTGTGAGGAAATTTGTAGCGGGAAATTTATGAAGGAAAAGAAACCTGAAATCGGGTTAGTAGCTAAAAAAGGAAGTAAGAAGGTAAGAATTGGATTAGAAGACTCAAAAGAAATAAGCAAAGATGAATACCTTGTATATGGTTGTTTAACCCCCAATGAGTGCATATCTTATGCTAGTGGAGACCAAAGGAGGATTAGTATAGGAGGGGAAAACAAAGAAGTAGAAGTCAAAAATGCTGTTCCAATGGGATATACAAGTGATTGTTTCATGCCAGAATATGCCAGCAGCAATCCAGACAAAAGGATTGAGTGTTGTTGCATAAACTCAAAGGTTGGTGCTAATCCACAATACTATCAACCAGGAGATGTTGAAAACAAAGATGGTTCGTTTTCTGCTTCTGGTTATGAAAACATGAGATGGAGTTATAGATATAGCAAGATAAAATACAAAAACAAGGAATACAACGAGAATAGGTATATTGATGGAAGGGACATAATGGCATGTTTTGGGCAGAATAATTGGATTTATGATGGGTTTTTTGTTCCCAAAGGAAAAACTGGAAATTTATTGATTATAGATCCCATAAGAGACCACATAGCCACATTCCAATGCTTGTCTATTGGTGGTATATTGAACAGACTAATACTTATAAAGAATATTATGGGTGCCTTAAAGACCTGCTTGATTCAGGTAAGAACAACAGGGGAAGCTGATGCAGGTGTCTGTAAAGAGTTATTTACGCAGTATATCTGTTCTTTTATATGGAAAATTATCACATGGCTAAGAGATGGTTGCTTGCCCTTTGGCTCTGGTATTGACTTTACTAAGAGTGAAAACAGCGTATTGGAATTTCTAAGTGTCGGAATGAAAGGGGTATGGGATTCCGTTGGAGAGATGCAGGAAGAGTTAGCGAGTGAATATGGGAATGCTAAGTTGAATAATCTTCTAGGTGCTGGAGAGGAAGCAATATTTAGAAAGGTCTGCCTTGCTTCTTTTGGTTATGATTGGGAAATTGATGTTAATAATCTAGTAGATGTTGCCTATTCTACTCCATATGCAACCCTAGTGCAAGCAATACTGCCAAGCAGAGAGTTTTTGACATTTGATCCTACAACAGGAAAGGCAACTTATGAATATAGAGCAAGCTGGTTGATAAACCCTGGTTGTGATTTAGACAGCTATCAGGTTTATCTTACATGCGTAACAAGAGATGATATGAGAAAATACCCTGGAATCAATTGCCAAAAGCAGAAGGACCCCTGGGGTAGGAATTGTGATTGCTTAGACATACCAGAAGACAAGAAAGAAACTGATATGGAGGTTTTCTTCTATCAGAGCCGTTCAAAGATAAAACAAAATAGCCTCGTAGAGGTTGATTCAAGTATGATTCCAGATAGGATAAAGACCTCTAGATTTAGATATGACCATCTTAAGTTTGTTTTAAATGTTGATAGTAGGTTTGCGAGGTCTGGTGGCCTTGTTGAGAATTGTTTTCCTGAGGGACACGAAGATGGTGTTTTCTATTTCCCAATAACAGACTACACAGCAAGGGAAATTGCTGGATGTAGCATAATGGCTGACGGAACATTCTCATGCTCTGGTGGAATGAACTTATTCTATGAGGAAGGCAGTGCCTATTTTGAGGAAATAGAGATAGAACCAAGCTATAGTATAACCCAATATGATTTTGGTGATGTTGAAGGAGTTACATTATATGAAAGCGAGCCTATAGTCAGTACTATAAAGTACTTCAAAGATGAAAAGAAGCAATGCCTAGTTGCAAGATTGCTAAACAGAAATGGTGATATAATAAGGTCAACTGCAAGAGAACTTAGGGAAAAACAACATGGGAGTCATGAAGAGATAATAAACTTGGGTTATACCATCAAAAGAGAAGATGTTCTTGGACAGCAGGGCAGTATTTTTGTGAGTTATACAGACAATAATGATGAAGAGAGAAATGGCGGTTTAATATATGAGGTGGATGATATGGTAGATATGAAAAGCGGAGAAGATTTTATAGAGTTTATTGATGGGGATGGAGATGGGAGGATTCAGATATCCAGAGAAAGCAAAGATATCTGCAGATATAATGGAAAAGATATACAGATAAAAGACCACTATGAAAACGGTGGGTTTAGTATTGAACTTAAGGGACTAAATATCAAAATGAAAATCAGAAGAGTCACAGCTGATACAAACAATTTTAAATTCACAATAAGAGGAGATAAACTTGAAGGAGTTAGTGGCAACAAAGAACCCATGTTCTATTTACACTTTGACTTGAGGCATCCGAAAAGGAATGGTGATTGCAGTGAAGTAGCAGGTCCACAGTATGATGAATCTCAGATTATAGTTGCAAATGGCATCAGGCAATCTGTTGACATACCAATATTCTTGTTGCCTGGTAAAAGGAAAGTGATAGATTGTAGTACAAGATTTGAGCAGGAAGAGATTACAGATGAGAATGGAAATGAGGTAGAGAAATATTGTGCATGCAACAGCAGAAAGAATAATTGTCCAAGCGGAGAGTTTAGATACTGCTATGGCAAATGTAGGAAATATCCAAGATGTGATGTTAATGTGAGGTTAGAGGAAGATTGTGTTTGTAATCCAACTACTCCTGCAAATAAGGCTGACTGTGGTATTGGGGAGATTTGTGTGGAAAATAATGGAAGGTATATGTGCCAAGAAGAGTCAACATCTGAGGGTGGAGTAGTTTAAGACTAGGCATGTAAGCGGCACAAAACACTAAAAGATGATAATAGATTCTTTAAAAAAAACAATTTCAATAATGAGAGAGAAAAAGCTTCTTTTATTGGTTATAGTCTTATTGCAAATATTGTTTTTCTTTGGTCTTGGGTTTGTGTCTTATATTAACATTATTCCTGCTATGGCTCATGCAAGCAGGGCTATTGAGTATTTTGAAAAAGTCGGTAAAGATATTGGTAAAAACGAGAGTCAGGGAATGTTTGGTTATTTAGGAGATAACCCTATGATTGTTTATGATAACTATAGAAAGATGATAGGCTACTTAAGAAATATGGGTGTATGGTTCTTGGTTCTTTTTCTTTTTATTGATGGCTTTATCTGGACATTAAGTAATAGAGTGGTTAGAAAAAGAACCATTATAAAAAAAAGATTAAAGGGGTTTGTAATTTCTTTTTTGAGACTATTTTTGTTGGGGCTTATCCTTGCTTTTATAGTTTATGTTACTTTTTTAGAGCTTTATAGGTCTCTTTGGTCTGGAGCAGGATTTGCTTCTATTGGATATCTTTCTATTACAGGAATCTTCATCTTATTTATTTTTTATTTTTTTTCTTATTGGTTTTTGCCTTATTGATAGAAGATTTAAGGAGATTCTTAGGCTTATGTTTTTAATTGGATTTTACAGGTTCCCATATGTGCTTCTGGTGTATTTGATTAACCTTGTGGTTGTTATAGGGTCTGGGATATTATTATATTTCAGCATAGAAAAGAGAATTTTTGTTATTATTGCTTGCATAATAGTGTTTGTTTTCAGTTTTGTTTTTACAAGGTTATTCCTAATAGTAGTTATCAATAGTTTAGCTAGAAACCTAATAAGGAGTAGAAGGCATTAGTCTATCCTTATTACTCCCCTGCCTCTGCTTCCTCTGATGACTCACCTTCTTCTTCACCATCTTCACCGGTTGTTTCTTCTTTTGAATCGGTTTTTGTTTTACTATTCTTGTTGCTTCTTTCAACTTCTTTGTTTTTACCTTCAGAGGTTCTTGAATACTTATTTCCGCTGTTTTTTAGCCTATTAGTAATATATCTTGAAATACCTTCGGCTGTGTTATAGCCCTCTGCTATTGCTTCTTTTATTAACGCTTCTTCCAGAGTTGATATGTCTGGGTTATCTGAGTTGTCTTCTTTATTGGATGTATTGTTTTTTTCCCTCATTACATAGTTTATGACATCTCTGTATCTTGATATTGTTTCTAAGTCATGTTCAAGATGTCTTATTGTCCTTAGGTATTTTTCTAGGAGTACTGGGTCTTTTGTTGTCTTTGCAAGCCTCTCATAAAAGGTTTTTAAAAACTGCTTAGTTGCTGTTTCTTCCCCTATAGTTGGTCTTGATTTTCTAAATATATGGGTAATCTCTTCTGCAACTATAACCTCTATTAGTTCCTCTGGGGTTAATCCAGAATCTTCTGCATCAGCCTTAATGAGTTTATATGCATCTTTGTTTGCATAGACCACTAGGCTACCATCTGGTAATTTTCCTACTCCATATATTGCTTGCTCTGGTACAAACCCTACTGCTATGTAGTCTATATCCTCTGCACTATAACCTAGTCTGCTTAACTCTTGAGCTAGAAGGATACCTTCATCGCTCCTTAGATAGTCTGCTAGATGCTGTTTAAGATTCTCGGATAAAGAGATATACTTTCCAACATCCCTGGGGTTTAGTATTATGATAGAGTGAGGGATTTTTGTTGACTTTCGCGAGTAAGGGTTATGAACAGCCTTTGTAGGTATCATTATGCCTACTGATTCCCCTGCTGGATGGTATTCAATAACATTTGGTTCTTCTGTTGCCATCCTCCATCTTACAAATTGAAGCCATGTTTCATCCCTCAGATAAGGTCCATTATCAAAGTCACTTGGATGATATTTTTCTGGAAGCTGTGCTAATGCTATTCTTTTCTCAAGGGTGTCTTGGGCTATTACTGTGCCTGAGTGGGCATTATTCTTACATGCATTTGATGGGAATGTTCTTATTTCGCCTTGCTTTATGTAAGCCATAATCACTATTTAGTAGTGAATATTTATAAATCTTTCGGTTTTTACCAGTATCTCCGAATCTACTCAAATACATCCAAAGCAAAATATAAATTTGCCAAAGAGCATTTTGAAAGGTTAAACAAAACACTTTTTTATCTATTTAATACCAAAGGATTTTGGTAAGTTTTTTGAATATCTAAAGCAAGGAAAAATAGAAATTATCTTTGTATTCATAAAAATTAGATAATCAAGAAATTCAAGACCCCCTTCTAAAATTCATCCCAAAAGAACCTTTTATTACAGCCAAGATGTTCGGAGAAATATTTTGTAATCAATCTTTCTCCTGCTTTATCACAAAAAACCCGGATTTAGAGAAAATTTGGGTGGGGTGGGGTGGGAGTGAGGTTGAGGGTGTGGGGGTTTGTGGGGTTTCTCCAACTTATTGCTCATTTCACTCTCCCAATCCATTTACAAAACTCACAATTTCTAGATGAGTTAGATTGGAAAACTTCCATTTCCCCAGGAAGTGAAGGAAAGATTCCCTTCTGGTCTTTTAATCTTCTTCACTAAATGTTTTGGCCTGTTATGATTGGGGTAGGGGTTATTTTTAGTTAAACCAACAATAATAAGAAATAGGATAACTCTGCCTACGCCCATACGTGGCCTTTTTATTAATTATTTTCACATCAAGTCTGCACAATTTCATTTTCTCCATTAACAAAACCTTCCATCAATTTTTGAAAATCATCAAACCAATACTTTTTATAACCTTCTGAGAGGTTATTTACATCTTCTGTAAATAGAAAGAGATGAACTTGCACATTAATTTTATTTCTTTGAAAGGTTTTCTTTTTGTTCTTTTCTTCAAAAATTAATTTATACCCATCTACTTTGTACCCATAATCAGTATGCTTTGTTCCTTTCGGATCAGCAAAAATTATGAAATAGTTATTTTCTTTTTTAAGCCAAAAAATAAAATCTGGCTTGAATTTTTCTATTTTATTATGTGCTTTATTATAGTATGGAATAAAAACATTATCAAGGTGTTCGTCTAATTTACAAAACATCCACCAATCAAATGATTTAAGAATGTTATTTTCTTGTTTTATGAACTCCTCTAATTGTTCAATAAATCTTTTCTCACTTTCTACGTTAATTATATGATTAATGTAATCTATTTTTTCTTTTTCAGAAAGAATAATTGGTATGTAATAATGATTTAACAAATGTTTTATTCTTAATGTAGAACCATTTGTTATGAATTCTTCTTCATTAGACATCTTACTTAATTCTTTGATTTTAGAAGTATAATCATCTACACCTATCTTTTTGGCTTCTAATAACTTCTTCCATTTAGACTCTTGTTTTGAAGGATCTCTATATGTTTTTACCTTGTCTATTAACTTTTTCAATTTCTCCAATTCTTTTGCTTTTAGAGTTACTCTAATTCTCTTAAAGTGTACTATCTCTCCTTCTACTTGTTTGAATTTATCTAAATCCTGCAAAGTTATGTTAACATGGTTCATAAGTTTAGTTAATTGAGAATAAACATCACTTCCTTCGAATGTTGAGAAATTGCCATTTTTAAGAAAATCTCTTGATTTTTCAAGAGTTTTTGGATTAACATAATTCTCGTGAGAGAATAATGCGTACATTAATCTTTCATCACCTATCCACTCTATGAAAGCTGTTAAAAGTTGCCTATTTCCTTCAAATTTAGGAAGCTTTCCAACAGAAACCACTTCTTTTCTATCTTTGTAAATCGGAATAAGTAGGATTTTATCTTTAATCTCTTCATTTTCTTGCAGTTCTATTATCTCGCCAGAAGCTCCTCTTTCATATTTGATACTCTCTAATATTTCTTGGACATTTTTTTTATTAGTTCCAAGAACAAAGAGGGTTTCTATTAGTGAAATATCTTCTTGCTCTAACTTTGAATATACTTCTTTAGCAATAATATCATTCTCTCGCTTTAATGGAAGAAGTCTTTTTCTTTTTCCTTTGATTGGTTCTATTCTAACACCTCTACCGATTGATTGGGTAACATATTTTTTAGCATCCCCTTTACCAATATTTATGAAAATCATTACATTTGGCCTGTTAGAATCCCATCCCTCATAGAAAGCTCTTGACCCCATTAGGATATTAATATGGTCATTTTCTTTGTCAATATTTTTGAAAAAACTTTCATTTTTGTAAGATTCATTGATTTCATAAGAAATTAATTTTTCTTTAACCCACTTACCGCAATCTCCAACACGCATTAAACAGAATGGTTTTTCTGAAGTTTTAGTTTTGAAAGCTAACTCTTTGTCATTTTTAGGTATTTTAATAACTTCTATTTTTCCAAAAGTGGAAGCATTAAAAACATGTTTAAGCAAGTCTCTTAACTCTATTTTTTCAACGTCATTCTCGTTGAATAAGATGCTTTCACTTCCAAAAACATATCTTGGATGTTCTGAAAGCTCTTCAACTATCTCTTTTTTTGCTTCTTCTAATAAAGTTTTGTCAACTTTTCCTATTGCGATTTTTTCAAGTTCCTTAAAGAATATTTCTAAATCTGATTCTTCTATATTTACAGAATTTACTAATGCAACCAATAATGGATTATGATAATGTTTTCCTTGTAATTTACCATCTATATTGTTTTTAGCTATTTTGCTTAAAGTAAGAAGTATCAAAGATTTTAGGACAATCTTTTGTTTATTTTTATCGCTAAAATCTCCTTTGTCTTTAAAAGCATTTAATTCTTGCTGTGAAAGATAAACATTCTTTCCATATCCTCTTCTGATAAAGGTGTCTAAGTTGAAGTTATAAGTGGTTGTTATTATGTCCCATGCATCAGTAAATGTTGCAGAAAAATTGAATAAAAACCCGTTTCTTGTTAATAAGGAGTAATAAAGCTGTCTTTTAGAATCTTCTTTATCTCCTTTATGTGCTTCATCCAATAAAACGTACCATCTTCCATTATTTTCTATATCTTCAAATCCTAGAAGTTTTTCTTTGGTTTCTTCTGAAATTAAATCTGAACGATAAATGAAAATGTTGATATGTCCTTTAAATGCTAAAACATTTCCTCTTTTAACATCATCATATTGCTTTAAATTCCATACTTTTATTTTTCTTGTAGCCTTCTTATTAAATTCATCTATATGTTGTTTTATTTGATCAATTAAATCTTCTCTATGTGTTAGTATAAGAATGTCATTATCTGGAATTAATTCAGATTGTTTTAACTTATCAAGCAGTTCTATTAATTTTATTAAGATAATTGTTTTGCCTGAACCTGTTGCCATCCAAAAACTCATTCTGTTGACAAAATGCAAGAAATGTATTTTTTCATATGAATTTTCTTCAATTATCGGGTAGTATTGTTTTAATTTGTTGAAAAGCAATTTGTTTTTCTTGTTTGTTATTCCAAGAGAATCTGCTAGTTCTCTTTCAAACTTTCTTATTTCATTGAAGAATTTCTTTTTTCTTTCAATATTCGCTAATTCATCTTCTCCTTTCTGAAATTTTTGTAAAGAATTGAAGTAATAATAGAGAAGTTTTATAGCATTCTTAACCGCTTCCTGTTGATAATCAAACAATGAAATATTATCTGAGAAAGATGATAAATTTATTCTTAACCATTCTGATGGCAATGACTCATAAGATATTTCTTCTACAATATCTTGATATAGCAAAGGTGCTTTTTGTTCTTTAGGCATTTTTTATCTCTTCCTTTACTTTTTTTATTAATTCATTTAATTCTTTTAATATTTCTTTTGCTTCTTCTTCACTTACTTTTCTGCCATAATAATTTATAGCATTTCTTACTTTTCTTAGCTTGTCAAAAGTGTCTGCTTCATTTGATTTTCCAAGAATTTCTTTCAAAAATGCAGTATAACATTCATGATTGTATATTTTAAATCCGTGCTCTAAAGCCAAAGATTCCAGATATTCTCTTAAAGCATCATACATTAAAGTTATTTTTCCGATAAAAAATTCTTTTGGCAAAGCTTGTGCTGATCTTATTTTTATTTCTGCTATTTCTCTTGTTGATTTTATCAAGTTTAAGTCTTTCTTTACGTTTTTTGCTATTCTTCTTTTTAAACATTCTTTCCAATCCATTAGAATTGACCTCCTAACTTATAACCATTCAGAATGTTGCTTAATAATTCTTTATTTTTTACATCTTCTATTTTTTTGAAAATAAATAATTGTATTTTTTTTCTTAGTTTTTTTTCGTATTGTTCTAAATTTGCTTCCTTCTTAGTTGGGGTAAAAACTGCTAAATCAATATCAGAATCAGGCTTTACCTCTGCTTTTGAAAGAGAACCAAAAAGGATTATTACTGGTGATAAAAATTCTTTTTCTATATACTCTAATAATCCAGAAGAATCTATTTTATATTTCCAGTATATTCTGGACAGGTCTATAAATAAATCAGAGTCCTTGTTTGCAAAATAAAAAATATAATTCCTCTCCTCTTCTTTTTTTAGTACTCCATCTTTATAAAACTTGTCAAGTAATTTGGAAGCAGTAGGAGGGCTTATTTCAACAATTCTAGCATATTCTCTTACATTGATTCTCCTGTAACAATCTTCAAAAAAGGGTTGTAAATTGTTAATTATTTCTAACATATGTTAAATATTATTAACACTATTATTTAAATCTTTTGTTGTTAAATTATTTTTACAAGCGTTAAATTTTATTAACACCATGGTTACCACCAAATCAGAGGTTTAACCAAATTAAAATCAATCTCATCAAACTCAATCTTTTCCCCCTTTTCCAAAACAACTACATCTTTCTCAACCTTCTTAATTGCCTTTCCAGTTATACAAGAGATTGTTTCCGCTAAATCAATATCTGGATAAATCTTTGAGAAATCAATTTTGATTTTATTGTTTTTGTAATCCAATTCCATTGCTTCTAAAAGCTTCAAATCTTTCAAGAAAACATATTGCTGATAAATTGTTTTGTCAGAGAATACCATGAAAGGATGACTTTCTTTGTAAACTGCTTTCTTTAATGTCTGTTCGTATTGTTCTAAATCATAGTATTTGAAAAATCCTCCACCTTTGTATTCTTTAACTTCTTTGCTAATTCCAGATTTATCATAAGCTAAAACCCTTTTCATTCTTGGCAAAACAACACTGAAGAAATGTTCTCCCATTTCAACACCTATCCATTTCCTACCTAGTTTATGAGATACTGCTGTTGTTGTTCCTGATCCAAGGAAGAAGTCCATAACGATGTCGTTTTTGTTAGAAGTTGATTCTATTACTCTTTTAAGGAGGATTTCGGAGTTTTCTGTTTGGAATTTCCATCCAAAAGAATAGCCAGAGATATCTGTCCAGTTTGAATCTATAGGAGTTAATTCTGATTCTAAATATTGAGGTACTCCTTTCTGTCTTTTACCTAGTACATCAATATATTCATAATTTTCATTAATTCTAATACGTTCTTGTTTTAACAATTCATCAAATTTTTTCTGTGAAAATCTCCAATGATGTCCTCTCGGTGCTATAAATTCTCGGCCGTTGATTAGTATTTTATATTGCTCTTTGTTCTCTTTAGGAGAAACTGCATTCACCCATCGTGATTCTCTTCCTCGTTCTTTAAAGATTATTTGAAATCTATTATTTTCTGAAATAGTATAAAAGTAAAGTAAGTCATGAGCTGGATTGAATCTTCCTTGTACATTGGTTCCTTGATAATTGACTTTCCTTAATATTATCTCATTCCTAAAATTCTCCTCACCAAAAATCTGATTCATCAATAATCTTACAAACATATTTCCATTGTAGTCGCATCTTACAAAAATGCTTCCTTTCTCATTCAATAAGTCTCTTGCTAAGTTTAATCTGTTTTCAAGCAGAGTAATCCAATTGGCATCTTTGTAATTTACATTGTAAAGAAAATCTGCATTAGTTCCTAAGTTAAATGGTGGATCAATATAAATTGTCTGGATTTTTTCTTGGAATTTTGGTAAAATTGTCTTTAATGCTTGATAATTCTCTGAATGGATTAGCCAGCCATCTAATTCTTCATCTAAGTTATCAAACAAAGAAAGAATTTCTAATTTAATATCTTCATCAAAATATTTTGTGTCTATTGGTAAATGTTTGTATTCTTTGCTGATTTCTTTTTCTTTAGATGTTGTAAATAATTTATCTTTGTCAAACTCTTTCACTATCCCTAACTCCTTCCATTCTTTAACTTGCTCTGAAAAGCCTTTGTGGTTAATGATTTTTTCTATAATCTTAATTCCATCTTTTTTCTTAGCAATCCTATCTAAAGTAATAACATAATTAGAATTCAAAACAAATTTTGGTTTATTCCAGATTTTAACTAACTCATCTTCAAATTGTGCTACAAAATCAATAACCTTATAAGCAATTTCTTTTAAAGTTTTCAATTCCTTTAATCTTCTCTCTGAAAAATCACTCTCATCATCAAACAAATAATTTTTTAGCCATAAATCAAACTGCTCTTTTAAGAAAGCTTCAGCATTTTTATTAATAAAGAAATCTACTTCATTCTGTTTTTCAAAAATTCTAAATATTTTGGTTAACTTTTCTTCATCAATCCAAATTTTTTTCTTCTTGAGTGTTCTAAGTATCTCATCTGTTTTTGTTTTTCTGCCTCTTTCAGAATACAAAACAATGAAAGTTATTTCTTTATCTTTAATGTTCTTTAACTCATAGATTATTTCTTTCTTCTCATTTCCTTTTTTATGTTCTAATTTAGAGACATCAAAGTGTATTTTATATGAAATTCCATCTTCATCAAAATCAACTGTTAAATTATTCCATAGCTTATCTGTTTTAACATAATAAAGCATGTGAGTTTTCCAGAACAAAGCCACATCCTTCTGGTTAGTATAAACTTTTTCATAAATTTTAGACTTTAGAGGAGTATAGCTAAAATAAATACTCCCTGATTCTGAAAAATAAGTTTTAAAGAAGCTATAAAGCTTATCAAACATTTCTTCTCTAAACTCTGGAAAATCTTTTGTTTTTTCTTCAATTTCCTTAACTAACTCTTTAAAAATTACATCAAAATAAGCTGATTTTATTTTCATTAAATTGATAAAGCCAGATTCACCTTCTATTTTAGCACCTATAAAAATATCTTTCAATTTGTCGAAAAATAATTTTTCTTTTTGGTTCATTTTTCTTTATTTCCAACCACAATTATAACTGATATATCAATAATATATAAAAATAACGATTAATTAATGTATATGCTGTTTTATGAGAATTTTGTTAGATTTAGCATATTCAAAACAGATTTTCTTAAGATTTTTGGAAAGAATTTATAGCTCAAAAGCCAATAGATTTATCGATTTTACTGCCTAATGTTTTTTAAAAAGAAAGGGCATAAATGATTAAAAGAAAGTTTTAAGCTGCTTTTTTGGTGTCATAGACTGGTTTTCTTACTCTTGAAGCATCACTTGATAGCAGAGCATCAATTGTATGGTAATGTTCTCCAGCTGCGGAATGAATTTGTTCTGGGGTTTTTAAACCCTCTATCCCTTTTCGGTATTTCTTAGCGGTTTCTTCCCCACCTGCAAGTGTATAAAGGTCAAGCAAAACTTTTTGTGCTGGTCCTACTCCTTGTTCGTATGCAAGATTAGCAAGAGCTGCTGGATGATGGCTTACTAATTCACTACGGACTCTTGAAACTAGTTCATTTGCTATTGCTCTAAGTACATCATCTGTTATAGAGTCATAATTGCTTAGGATTCTTTTTATTTGGTGCTTTGGCAAGGAGTATCTTGCTAGAAGTTCTTGGTCATCAAGGCCTTGTGCCCTTGGGCCAAGGACCTCCTTTATCATTTTTGCAGCCTCTCCAGAGTGCAAGGCATTAACAACATCATCAATTGTTTTTTCATCAGTTGGTTTACCTACTAGTCCTCTATTGAAAATATGGGCAGACAATTTGGCTGCATAATTTTCTGCTAACTCATGTGCCTTCTTGTACTGAGCTATGAGAGGATGTTCTTCTTTTTCTGGCATAAGAACCACCTTTTTTTTATAAGTATTTAATTAAATATAAATCTTTCGTTTTTTTACTATAAAATGGTTATACCTTTATATCTATCATATAAGTTATACCTGTATAGGAGGTATAGCCAATATTTATAAATCTGTTTAAGTTACTAAGTAAGTTTGCCAAGACAAAATGGAAAGGTTGGTTGTTCATTATAGTGAGATAGGAACAAAGGGAAAAAACAGAAAGGTATTTGAGAGAATACTAATTAAAAATATAAAGAGGGCTATAGGTGGTGGTATTTCTAGGGTTTATAGGGATTACGGAAGGATTGTTCTTTATTTAGACAAAAATATAGATTCTGAAGCGGTAAGTAAAAAATTAGAAAAGATTCCTGGTATTGCAAATTTTATGTTTGCTACTAGGTCTTCGTTGAATATTGAGGAGATTAAGAAAAAATGTATTTGGGTTTTGAATAATATAACCTTTAAGAGCTTCAGGATTTCAAGTTCTAGGTCTAACAAAAGATTCAGTGTCAATTCTCAGGAGCTTAATAGGATAGTAGGGAGTTATGTTATTGAGAAAATGGATAAGGTTGTTGATTTGGAAAATCCTGATGTTAATGTATATGTAGAGATTTGTGAAAGAGAGGCGTTTATAGGGATTGAAAAGAAAAAAGGCGTTGGTGGATTACCTGTTGGAAGTTCTGGAAAGCTTATATGTTCTCTGTCAGGTGGCATAGATAGCCCTGTTGCTTCTTGGCTAATGATGAAAAGAGGCTGTAAGATTGTATTTGGGCATATATATAATTCAACACAAACAAAAGAGGTACTATTAGAGAAGGTCAATAGTATTGTTAAGCAGCTCTCAAACTTCCAACTTGAGTCCAAGATTTATGTTATCCCATTTGAAAGAATCCAGAAAGAGATAATAATTAAAATTCCTGCAAAATTTAGGATGATTATCTATAGAAGGTTTATGATGAGGATATTAAATGAGATTGCAAAAAAAGAGAAGGCAAAGGGAATTGTTACAGGAGACAGCATTGGACAAGTTGCTTCTCAGACAATAGAAAATTTAAATTGTATTTATGATGCCTCTAAACTGCCTGTCTTTGCTCCATTGATTGGTATGAGTAAAGAAGAGATAATAAGGCTCTCAAGAGAGATTGGAACATATAAGTATTCCATTATAGATTACCCTGATTGTTGTTCTTTTATGATTGCTAAACATCCAGAAACAAAGGGAAGAATAGATATTATAAAAAAGCTTGGGGAATCAATAGAAAACCATAAAGAATTGATTAAAATGTGCCTAGGTAGGGCTAGTGTAAAGAGCATTAAATCGGAAGATTTGTGAAAAAATAATCAAAAGTTTTATATATTGTATAATAACAATTTAATAGCATTACAAATAAAGAGGAATTAACCATGGCAAAAAAGAATAATAAAAATAAGGAGGGCAAGGCTGCTGGTTATAACAAGGACAATCAGATTTCTCCACAACAAATCAAAGGTGATTCCGGTATTAGTGTAGGAGGTGTTAATGCTCCTATTTCTATGCCACCAATTCCTAAGCTTACAAAGGAGCAAGAAAAGAGGGTAAAAGAACTAAAAAATAAACTTGAGAAGTTTAAGAATAAGGTTTTAGAGAAGTTTGACAAATATATAAAAGGTATTTCTTTGGTGCCACCACCAAAGCCAAAAGAAGGAGAAAAGATAGATAAAGATAAAATAAATGTCCTTGTTTTAGTTGACGATTCTGATAGCAGGAAGATGACTAAGTATGAGTTAAAGAAAAAACTTCTTGCAATTATGGACAAGATTGCTATAGATATTGACAAGAATATATATCCTGATGTTTTATTACTAAGTGAGCTATGGCAGAATTGCTATGATGGAAAATATGAACTATTACAGTTGATTTCTTTTTCTGCTCCTATTTATGATACCGGCATATTAAGTGCTATTAAGATAGCAGAAGTCCATAAGAATATGGTGTTAAAGAAGTTTGAAAGATACATTGTTAGTTATGTTCTAGCAGGTTCATTGATACAAGGTAGAGCAACAAAAACAAGTGACATAGATGTATGGGTCGTTATAGATGATACTGATGTAAAAAAGATGACCAGAGCTGAATTAAAGGACAAACTGAGAGCCATAATAGTAGGAATGGGTATTGAAGCAGGTGAAATAACAGGAATAAAAAACAAGCTGAATATCCAAGTTTATATACTAACTGACTTTTGGGATAGCCTCAAGGAAGCAAACCCAATAATATTTACATTGTTAAGAGACGGTGTGCCTTTCTACGACAGAGGAATATTCATGCCATGGAAACAATTACTTAAGATGGGTAAGATAAAACCATCCCAAGAGGCAATAGATATGTTTATGGCCAGTGGAGAACAGATGCTAAAAAGGGTTAGGAACGAACTAAAGGCTATTGGCATGGAGGACATATATTACGCCATACTAACTCCATCACAAGCAGCATTAATGTTGCATGGGATTCCTCCACCAGCCCCAAGAGAAACACCTGAACTGATGAGGGAGATTTTTGTTAAGAAGGAAAGATTGTTTGAAGAGAAGTTTGTTTCAATATTAGAAAGGGTAATACAAATAAGAAAGGACATAGAACATGGAACAAAGAAGGGGTTAAGTGGTAAGGAAGTTGATGAGTTACTAGAAGATGCTGAAAAATATCTAAAGAGAATAAGAAGACTATTCACTCAAATAGAGAAGATAAAAGAAGAAAAAGATATGCTTGAGGTTTATGATAAGGTTGTTACAATAATAAGAGATGTCTTAAAGCTTGAAGGGATAGAAAGGGTTGCTGACGAAGAGATATTAAAATTATTTGAGGACGAATTAATAAGTGAGGGTAAGATACCTGCCAAGTATCTTAGAATACTAAATGAGATAATCAAGGCAAAGAAGGATTATGATGAAAAGAAACTAACAAAACCAGAGGTTGAAAAGGTCAAAAAAGATGCTCAAACCTTTATAAAGTTCCTTATTGAATACATACAAAGAAAGCGAGGAAAGGAAATAGAAAGGGCAAAGATTAGGGTAAAGCACGGAAACAGGTATGGTGAGGTCCTACTATTAGGAGACAAGGCATTTATAATACATGATATTGATAATGAGGAAAAAGAGATAAGTAAAGCAAAGATTACACAAGATGGTGGTTTGGGAAGTATTGAAAAAACAACATTGGAAGAGATGGAGAAGATAGTGGCAAAAACAGAAATCCCGCCAAAGACATTCATTAAGGAGAAGATATTTGAGGACTTAAAAACCATATTTGGGAAGGATGTTGAGATTTTGATTAACTATTGATTCTAGGGTTTAATTTTTCTGTACTTGAATTTCTTTTTTCCTTCAATATAGTCTTTTACTATATGCCCTTTACCTGTTAAAATATACTTATAGATTACCAAACCATCCAATCCAACTGGGCCTCTGGCGTGTATCTTGTTTGTTGAAATTCCAACTTCTGCTCCTAGACCATACCTGTAACCATCAGAAAACCTTGTGGATGCATTCCACATAACCGAACTTGAATCTACAAAGAGTAAAAATTTATTGGCATTTTCCTTATTCTCAGTTACAATAGCATCGGTATGGCCAGAACCATATTTATTGATATGGACTATTGCTTCATCAAGGTTTTTTACAACTTTTATTGAGATTATTAAATCGTTGTATTCTGTTTTCCAATCTTTCTCAGAAGCTCTTTTTATTTTTGATTTCTTCTCCTTCAGTTTGTCTCTTATATTTTTTATATCCTTCAATATGTCCATTGTGGCTTGGTCTCCTCTAATCTCAACATTATAATCAAGATATTTGGATACAATTTCTGGCAGAAACTTTTTTGCTATTGATTTATGAACCAATAGTGTTTCGCAAGCATTACAAACTGCTGGGTATTGGCATTTTGCATCAATGGCTATAGCGATTGCTTTCTTCATATCCGCATCTTTATCAATATAAACATGGCAAATACCCTCTGAATGACCCAAAACAGGTATCCTTGTATTCTTAACTATATATCTCACAAGCCGATTAGAACCCCTAGGAATTATTAAATCAATAAAATCATCCATCTTCAGTATTTCTTTTATCTCTTCTCTTGTTTCTATGAGTTGTATTGCATCAACAGGCACTCCTTTGTTGTCCTTGATTGATTTCCTTATTATTTCTACCAGGGCCTTGTTGGTGTTCAGTGCTTCACTGCCACCCTTTAACAGAACAGCATTTCCAGATTTTATTGCTAAAGCAGAGATTTGGACAACAACATCTGGTCTTGATTCAAATATAGTGCAGATTACTCCTATCGGGACTGTAACCTTCTTTAATATCAAACCATTGTCAAGTTCAATCTGGCCTAGAATCTTTCCAACAGGATCTTTGAGTCTGGCTACACTTCTTATCATCTCTACCATGCTGTCAATCTTCTTCTCATCCAGATATAGACGCTTCAATAGTGCTTTTGATAGTTTATTTCTATTTTCTTTGATGTCCTTATGGTTTGCCATTAGGATTTTGTTTTTGCTTATTTTTATGTCTTCAGCAAGTTCATATAATGTGAAGTTTTTAGTGTCTGTGCTAAGGGTAGCTAGTTTTAGGGCTGCCTCTTTTGCTCTCTCGCATTGTTCCAATATTTTATGCTTTAGCTTCATTTTTTTATTTTCTCAATCCCTATACCTTAAACTATTAATTATTTTGCTAGTTCTTTGCTTCTTTTAACAGCTTTTTCAATTGTTTTTTTTATGACCTCTTTGTAATCTGATTTTTCTAGGAAATCGATTCCTGCTATTGTTGTCCCTCCAGGAGAACTTACAAGTTTTACTAGCTCATCTGGTGTCATTCCAGATTCCTGCAATAACTTAGATGTACCCTTAAAAGTTTGAATTGTCAATTCTGAAGAAATATCCCTGCTTAGGCCAGATGAAACTCCTGCTTCTATAAATGCTTCTATTAGCTTTGCTACAAATGCCGGACCGGAACCACTCAGCCCTGTTACAGCATCAAGCATCTCCTCATTTAAGTAGAATGCCTTTCCACTAGAGTTTAGTATCTCCTCAACAGCTTTTATATCATCATCCTTAACACTATCACCGACAGCAAAACCTGCTGCCATCTCTCCAACTAGGCAAGGGGTGTTTGGCATAACCCTAATGACTCTCGCTTCTTTTAGCTTCTTTTCTATTCTTTCTATTTTGACTCCAGCAGCGATTGAAACAATTAATTTTCCCTTTGAGACATCCTTTATCTCATCTAAAACCCCATCAATGGATTGAGGTTTTACTGCTATAAAGATTATATCCGCTCTTTTAACAACCTCCTTATTGTCTTTTGTTGTTTCTATACCTGTCTTCTCTCTAACAAACCCAAGTCTTTCATTATCAATATCAGAAGCTATTATATAGTGGGGCCCTAACTTTTTTACTGATTTAATCAAGGCGAATGCCATGTTCCCTGCCCCTATAAAGCCTATTTTATATTTCATTTTGTGTCCCATAAGAAGGGTGATTTTTTATTGTTTATATTCTTTTTTATTGGTTTTGCTTTAATGGGGCTGCTGGGATTTGAACCCAGACCACAAGCCCCCGAAGCTTGGATTCTAGCCAAGTTATACTACAGCCCCAAAAATAGAAATTATAATTATCTCTCTATAATTATCTCTCGCTTGCTAAGGAATAAATTGACTCAAGAGCAACAACTAAGGCTGCAGGAGCTATTAGTATTACAAGGTTATTTATAATAGAGCTTATATAGTTTCCAATATTGTACCAGACTATAAACTGAAGGTTTGCTGTTCTTATGAGGAATAAGGCAATAGCAGCTATCAGAAATGATTCTCTTTCTTTTAGCCTAATATTAACTATACCAATAATGATTCCTATGAAAATAAGAGTCAAACCTGGCTTTAATGTTAATCTTTTGTAGTCAATTATTGCAAATAGTATTGCCAGAAAGACTCCAACAAAAAAGGCTATCTTCCCTACCAACCTTGTATTCTTTCTTCTTATCAGATATCTTTTTGTTATTTTTTTTATGAGGTATTTTTTTAAGTTCATTTTATAGGACATTCTAGAATTGTTTATTTAAAGGTTACTCGTATTATAAGCTCATAATGAGCCCGGGAGGATTCGAACCCCCACAATCCGGTCCGAAGCCGGAGGCACTATCCATTATGCTACGGGCCCATTAGTATAGATTAACCTATTGATATATAAATATTTAGGGATTGAATTTAATAGCACCCAGAATAGATGACTAAATACTAAAAAAATAAAAAAAGAATATGTCTATATTTTCTGCAAGGTTATTTCTATTGTAGAAACTCTAACATCCTTTCCTTCCTTATTCTGGAATTCCTCAGAATCTATCTTTATGTCCTTAACTGCAACTTGCCCGTTAAGGAACCTCTTTGATGCTACCTCTGCAACATCTACTGCCCTAGATATGAACTTCCCACGTGCCTTTACAACTACTTCTTGCGCATTCTTGGTTGTAAACTGCATCACTAAGGCAGTTACATAGTTCATAAATGGTTTTCCTCCAACAAAAATGCTGTTGTCTTCAGCCATTTTTACTACCTCCCGCGTTGTTTTTGTTTTTACTAAATGTTGCCTGTGGATTAGGAGATTTGAAGGTTATTTAAATTTATCGGAAAATTTAAATATAAAATAATCTTTCCTTTAGTATGGTTGTTAAACAAGAATATAAGATTGCAACCTTGGGTTCTCATTCTGCACTTCAGATATTGAAAGGTGCGCAACTGGAGGGATTTTCTACAATAGCTATATGTCTCAAAGGGAGAGAAAAACCCTATGAATTATTTGGGGTTGCTGATAAGATAATTACAATAAATAGCTATGATGAATTTGAGGATGTACAAGGTGAATTAATAGAAGAAAATGCTATCCTTATCCCACACGCATCCTTCATAACCTATATGGGACCAAGAAGGATAGAAAAGCTTAATGTTCCATATTTTGGTAATAAGAAAATTCTCAAATGGGAGTCTGACAGGAGCTTAGAAAGAAGTTGGCTAAAGAGAGCTGGTCTGAAACTCCCTAAGATATTCAAAGAGGCAAAGGATATTGACAGGCCAGTAATTGTAAAATTTCATGGAGCAGATGGAGGTAAAGGATATTTCCTAGCAAAAAATTATAAAGACTTCAAGGAGAAGATTAAACTCCATCCAAAGAGCAAGAAATATGTGATACAGGAGTATATATTAGGGGTACATATGTATGCCCATTATTTTCATAGTATTTTGAATAATGAAACAGAGCTTATGGGATTTGACAAGAGGTATGAAAGCAATGTTGATAGCTTAGGGAGGATTTCAGCTAGGGACCAAATGGCTTTACCAAAGGAAAGGGTTGATCCTAGTTATGTTATTGTTGGAAATATGCCTGTTGTTGTAAGAGAATCATTTTTACCAAGATATATTAGTATGGGTGAAAGGGTTGTTAGAGAGAGCAGAAAAATTGTTCCAAGAGGACTATTTGGTCCTTTTTGTCTTGAGACTGTTTTAACTCCTGATGAAGAGATTGTTTGTTTTGAGATTTCTGCAAGGATAGTTGCTGGAACAAACCCATATATTAATGGTTCTCCTTATACATGGCTTAGATATAATGAAGCAATGTCAACTGGTAGAAGGATAGCAAGGGAAATAAAGCTTGCAATTCAGCAAAACAGGATAAAGGAGGTCCTAGACTAAAATGGGTATAGATAGGACAAAGATTAAAGAGATTTTAAAGAGCTATGATAAGAACAATATAACTATTGGTGTCCTAGGCGGTCATTCTGCATTGGATGTATGTAGGGGTGCAAAAAAATATGGTTTTAAAACCGTGGCTGTCTGTCAGAAGGGAAGAGAGCTTACATATACAAAATATTATAGGAGGAGAAATGGAAAAGGGATAATAGATAAGGTGATTATTGTAGATAGGTTTAGGGATATAGTAAAAGAGAAAGTTCAGAAAGAGCTTAGGGAACTTAATACAATATTCATACATAATAGGTATTTCTGGGTATATTGTGACTTTAATAGGATTGAGAATAGATTTAGGGTTCCTATATTTGGAACAAGGACTATGTTAAAGTTGGAAGAAAGGGATATTCCAAAAAACCAATACTATTTACTGAAAAAAGCAAAGATAAGGACACCAAAGATTTTTAATAATCCCAAGAGGATTGACAGACTTGTTATTGTCAAGGTTGCTGAGGCCATCAGGGGTTATGAGAGAGCTTTCTTTTTTGCTGATAATTACGAGGACTATAAGAAAAAGGTAGAGGGGATGTTAAAGAAAAAGATAATAAAAAAAGATGCTATAGAGAAGGCTGTTATTGAAGAATATATAGTAGGTGCACAGGTTAACTTTAATTATTTTTATAGCCCAATAACAAATGAGCTTGAGTTAATGGGGACAGATACAAGAAGGCAAACAAATCTTGATGGAATCCTAAGGTTGCCTGCGGATGTACAGCTTGAGGTTTTGAAATATATAAGGCCAAAACTGATTGAAACAGGACATATAGCAGTAACAACAAAAGAGAGTATATTGGAAAAGGCATTTATGATTGGGGAAAGATTTGTCAAGGCATGTAAAAAAGAACATCCACCTGGGATTATAGGCCCATTTGCTTTGCAGGGTGCTATTGCTTCTGAAGAAGGCAGAGAGGAGATTGTAATATTTGATGTTTCTATGAGGATTCCTGGCTCACCAGGAACAAGGTTTACGCCATATTCTGGATATTTATATGGTGAATCTATAAGCTACGGTGAAAGAATAGCTATGGAGATTAAAAAAGCAATAAAAGATGACAAACTAGATTTAATTTGCACTTAATTTAATTAAACTCGTAACTTCTTTTTACTTTTTTTCTCAGTTTAAAATCGTTTAATGCTTTTATATACATTCTCCTACCACAGGGGGTTGGGTACTTACCATTTAAACAAGCAAGACAGAGATTATTTCTTGGTAAGCCAATACTTTTTATCAACCTGGGAATTGTTTGATAGATTACTGAATCTGCACCTAAACTTTTTGCTATTCTTTTACATGCCTTCTCTGAGATGCTATCAGAACCAATATTTTTATCATACTTTGGAACAAGTAGTTCTTTTACTGTTGACATATCAATCCCATAAAAACAAGGAGCTCTTATTGGAGGGCAACTTACTCTTATGTGTACTTCCTTTGCTTTTCCAACTCTTTTTAGAAAACTAACTATCCTTCTTGAAGTTGTTCCACGAACTATGCTATCATCCACAAGAATAACCTTTTTGTTTTTTATTATATCCTTTATCAGTGTATATTTATTAAGAACTTTGTTGGCTCTTCCGGAACCCTCTATGAATGTTCTCCCAACAAACCTATTTCTTATTAGGCCTTCTACTGCTGGAATGCCTAGTTCGTAAGCCATAGCATCTCCTGCTGCTTTTGCTGTATCCGGAACAGGAACAACTATGTGTTCATCTGTTATGTTTTCTGTTTCTAGTTTCGCTAATTCTTTTCCTAACCTTGTTCTTACAAGATAGACTGACTTATCATCCAAAACAGACCCAACATTCGCAAAGTATACCCACTCAAACATACAATGGGCCTTTCTCTGGCTTCTTGCAAATCTTTTTATTTCAATTGTGCCATTCTCTATTGTAATTACCTTTCCCGGCTCTAGAGATTTATGGTTGTAAATACCTATATTGGAAAGTGCATTGCTCTCAGATGCAACAAATATGTTTCCATCCCTTATACCATAACACAACGGCCTAAAGCCCAACGGGTCTCTGGATATTGCCAAATCACCATAGGCATTGATAAAGGCTATGTTATATGCACCATCAAACTTTCTGCTTAAGCTTGAGAATACATCTACCAAACTGGGTTTTCTTCCTCCCTTTAGGGCTCTTGCAAGATAATGCATTATTATCTCCGTATCATTATTCAAAACAAAATGGTACTCTGTTTTCTCTTCCAAAGGTTTTCTTAATTCATTAAAGTTTACAAGATTACCATTAAAGCAGAAAGAAAACCATTTCCATTTTCTTCCATGTTTTCTTTCAAATGGCTGAGCATATGTCTTATCTTCTGCTCCGAATGTTGCATAGCGAACATGCCCAATTCCTTTATTCCCCGAATATCTCCTGAATACCTGCATGCTCTTAATAAGATTGCTTGTTTTGAAGACCTCATTAACAGTTCCAATACCTCTATAGGTGTCTATTAGTTTCGCCCTTCTAGGATTATAGGTGGTAATCCCAGCTGATAGTTGACCTCTGTTTTGTAGGTTTAGAAGAAGCCTATAAAGGTAAAACAAAGCCTTGTTTTTTCTTTTAAGACTTACTGCAGCTATTCCGCATTCCTCTTTTATTTCACCACTCATAGCCGAGTATAATTCTGGGGATTATTTAAACTTTTCCATTAACTATTTTTGATATTTTTTTAGGTTTTAAAGTGATTTCTTTAATTGTTGAATATTCAAGTAAATATTCAAAAAAACAAAAAAGAATAAGATAACATAAAAATATATAAATATGAGTAAGATTTTTTTCCTTATACTGGGGTGGTTTTTATGAAAATATTGCTTATTGGAAATGGAGCAAGAGAACATGCTATTGCTGAAGCACTAGTGGCTTCCCCTCAGAAGCCTATTCTATACTCTTATATGAAAATCAATAATGCAGGAATATCAAGGCTTTCTGAAAAGGTAGAGGTAGGAAGTTACAATGACTTAGGCAAGATTGAGGATTTCGCTAAGTCTATGGGTATTGATTTTGCTGTTATTGGTCCGGAGGATCCATTGAATAATGGAGTTGTAGACGCATTAGAACAGATTGGTATGCCTTGTGTTGGGCCAAGGAAAGAGTTAGCAAGGCTTGAAACATCAAAATCATTTACTAGGTCATTAATGCAAAAGTATAATATTCCTGGTCTTCCTAGATTTAAGGTTTTTAATAATGAAGAAGGAATCAAAGAGTATTTAGATGAGTTAGAAGAAGTGGTTATAAAGCCGGATGGACTTACAGGTGGTAAGGGAGTTAAGGTGCAAGGGGACCATTTCCAGAGTAAAGATGAGGCTTTGGCATATTGTAAAGAGGTTCTGAAAAGCCATCCAGCTGTTATTGTTGAAGAGAAGTTAGAGGGAGAGGAGTTCTCGTTACAGAGTTTTACTGATGGGAAGAGTTTACTTGATTGTCCACCTGTCCAGGATCATAAAAGGGCTTTTGAGGGTGACAAGGGACCAAATACTGGGGGAATGGGTTCTTACTCTTGTGAAAATCACTTGTTACCATTTATGACAAAAGAGGACTTAGAACAAGCACACCAGATAACAGAGAAAGTAAGAGAAGCTATTTTCAAGGAAACAGGTGAACTCTACAAGGGGGTTATGTATGGCGGTTTTATTTGTACAAAAGATGGGGTAAAGCTTATCGAATACAATGCGAGATTAGGGGATCCAGAAGCAATGAATGTATTGCCTATAATGAAGAACGATTTTGTTGATATATGCAAGGCTATTATTGATGGCAACTTACATAAGATAAAGGCTGATTTTCATAAAAAGGCTACTGTTTGTAAGTATGTTGTGCCTGAAGGATATCCAAGTATGCCAAAAGTAGGTGAGAAGATATCTTTAGGTGATATACCAAAAGAGGCAAAGATGTTCTATGCTTCTGTGGATAAGAGAGATGATGGACTATATATGACAAAATCTAGGGCTATTGCTTTTGTTGGAATAGCTGAGAGTTTGTGGGAGGCTGAAGAAATAGCTGAAAGGGCTATAAGTTCTGTTGAAGGGCCTGTATTTCATAGGAAGGATATTGGAACGAAGGAGCTCATAGAAAAAAGAATAAAACACATGGAAGAGCTAAAAGAAGGGGAAAAGAGTCATACTTAATAGAGAAGTCACCGTCGAGGTGGCTTATGCCACATTTAGCCTTGCTTCACAAGAGATTATTATAAATCTGCTAAACTTCCTATATTAAATTAATTCTCTCCAAATCTTTACTTATTTCCTTAACAACATCATCGCAAGATAAAAACTGGACAATATCACCGAGATAATCATTAATATCATAATCTATGCCAGAAGACTTTATTATTAATTCAGCTGGAATTGGTTTTATTTGTAACAAATCTTTATCTACTTTTTTAATAGTTTCTAGAATCTTCATAACTCCTTTTTGTAAAGATTTCTCACTTTTATCAATTTTAAATTTTCTAATTTCTGATAATAGCTCTTTACTTTTCACAATTGTTATGATAAAATTGTTTAACTTTTTATTTTTCTTGAAATTTTGGTCAAGAATTGCTCTCTCACTCAATGTAATTATCTGACCTAACCATAAATCGTCATATAGCATAGCTTCTAATTGTTTTTTGAAATGTGTTATATCATATTTTTGTTCACCAGCAAATAAGCTCTTTATGACCTCATTACCATAAACAGCAACAATGTAGATGTTAATATTATCTATTTTAAATTTTATAACAAATGCTTTTTCATTACTGCTGTTCTCATTCATTTCATACTCTACATTAGAATTTTCTAAGGTTCTGATAATATCCTGTTTTCCTCGTAATAATCCATTATAGCATATTCCCCATTCCTCATCTTTTTGTTTTGTCGCTGGTCCTCCTTGAATATCAAATAAAACTCCTCCAATCAGGTAAATATTTTTTATTCCTCCATTTTTAATATAATCCCTAAATTTTTGATTTCTTATTATTAATTTTGTAAATTTGTTAAACTTCTCCATTAGTTCTATTCTACCAGCAGTACATCCAGAATAAACTTTCATTTTTAATTCACAAAAAGATAGATTTTCTTTGTTTTTATTTATAATGTCAAATTTTTGTTTAGTCAATTCTGTTTCTTCTAATTTTACATTTTGCCCTAATAGTTGTGGTAGTTTCTTTAGTGCAAACTCAAATTCCATTCTCTCGGAAGTTCCTAAGTTCTCTAATAGTTTAGCAACTAAACTACCCCTACCAGCTTGACTATGTTGATAATAAGACGTTATTGTTAAAAAAGATTCATAGAAACTATGTAAATTCTCACTTATCAATGAAGCCTGAGATAACCCATGAAAAACCTCATCAAAAACATTAAAAGTTGATTCCATAGTCATTGTTCTTTTGAACATTTCTTGTATCCTCTTTAAGTACATTCTTTTTAGACCTGCTTCTACTTGATTCCTTGGCTGTGTGTTGATTAATAGTCTCCTAATCTTTACCATCTTATCTATTATGGTTTTGTACAAATAATTATACTTTCTCCCCTTATTGCTCTGTTTCTAGCACCTAGTAGAGGATTAAAGATAAGTTTGTTAAATTTAAATCCTACTTCTTCGCAAAACCTTTTAGTCATTATTGTAGTAGGAATTTTTTTACCTGCTACCGTGCTATCTCCAACTATTATCGCACATTTTCCGCCAGATTTTAAACTCCAAAAAATATTGTTTATTGATTCTTTTAAGTCTTCATAGTATCTCGCTACTTTTGGAGGCAATTTTTCATATACCCCAAGATTAGTTGCTTCATTTTTCATCCCTAAATATTTTGATTCAATTTTTTTCATGTCTATTCCAAGATATTCATAAGCAAGTTTATCCTTGCCCACATAATCTATCGAAAAATAATATGGGGGGCTTGTGATTATAGCGTCAAATTTTTCTTTCGTCCATCTAAAATTCTTTAATTCTAGAACATCTCCTTGGATTATTTTAGCTTTCTTGAATCTTAGACCGAATTTTTCTTTAAGTTCTATAAGTTTTTTATGACAATCTAATACGTACTGGTACTTTTCATTAAATAATCCTTGTTTACCTTTCTTATTATATCTCGAAGTCCTAGCAAAAGCATCTATTGTATCAAAATAGATTATTAACATTAATTTTTCTATAACAGGATTTTTATACTCCCATTCTTTATTTTCTATTTTTTTCAAAATCTCAATTAGTTCTTCCCACGAAAATGTTAATTCTTTTTCTTTTAAAAAAGGAAGTTCATTTTTTAACTCTGCTAAAATTGTTCCAATTGGTGTTATATCAACCCCGACACTTTCAATACCCATAATAGAAGCTTCATGTGTAGTTGTTCCAGAACCATTAAAAGGATCCAAAATCAAAGAATTGGTATTTAAATTAAACGCGTTTATCAAAGTTCTCACAACTCTTGGATAAAATTTTCCCTTGAATGGATATAAATTATGAAAAGCATATGCATTTGTATCCCCGTATTTATCCACAATTTCTGAATATAATGTGGGTCTTCCACCGACTTTTTCTAGATGTGCTATTCTTCTTCTAATTTCTTCTTTTCCATCTTCTAAATCAACAGTTCTTTCACTAGGGTTGATTTTGAATCTTTTTGTTATGCCTTCTAATTCTAACTTCAAAAGTTCCAAATCTGCTAATGTTTGCATCCAAAAACCAAAGACATTATCCCCTTTTGGAAGAATGTAATTATAAAACTCTTTTGAATAGTCTGTTATTATTTCTTCAAAAGATGGAAATTCTTTTGTACCCAATAAAGACATTTGCTTACCATTCTTTTTATTCTCTTTTTTTATTATAATCTGACCACCCATGATAATCATTTAAAACCATATTATTTATAAATTCTTTGATTTTAAACTTTTAAAATAACTACTTTGGTTGTAAATCGACGACTCTTGACTTCTTCGATTGCGCTCGGAATTCTCGGAGAATAGAACAGGCATGACACATGTTAAAGATTCTTACTTTGCAATAAATTTATATTTTTAACTACCTTCAATATCGTTTCTTCTGGTGTAGAGGCCCCAGCAGTTATACCAATCCTTTTTTTTCCTTTAAACCAACTCTTTTTAAGTTGATTTTCATTTTCTATGTGTTTTGTCTTAACGATTCTTGAACAGATTTGTCTTAATCTTTTTGTGTTAGCACTATTGTAGCCACCTACAACAAGCATCATATCAACTTTCCTTGCAAGTTCTTTGGCACTTTTTTGTCTTGCTTTTGTTGCGGAACAAATAGTATCAATAACTTTTATGTTTTTTATCTTTTTTTTTGCTAAAGAATTAATTTTCTCAAGAAGCTCTAGGTCTTGTGTTGTTTGGAAAACCAAAGCATATTTCCTATATTTTTTGTTCCTTGAATTTTCTATGTTTATTTTATTCAATTCAGAAAGCTTCTCTATTATAATCGGAAAACTGAGGTTGCCCTTTATTCCCTTAGTTTCTGTGTGGGTCTTATCTGCGAATATAATGATTCTATATCCATCTTTTTCCAACTTTTTTGTTATATGATGGACTCTCCTTACTAATGGGCAAGTGGTATCAACTATTTTGAGTCCTCTTTTTTTTGCCTCTGCTAATACTTTATCTGAAACTCCATGAGCTGATATAACCAAGACTTTTTCTTTGGTCTTATTCTCTTTTTTATTTTTCTTATTTATCTTCTTTGTTTTTTTTATTTTTTTTAGATTATCTATGAATACTATTCCTTTTTTCTTCAAGTTATTTATAATGTCCCTGTTATGTATAAGCTCTCCAAGAACATATATCTGTTTACTCCTATCTGTGGTCAGTGAGTTTATTTTGTCTAATGCTCTCCTAACACCAAAACAAAATCCACTTTCCTTTGCTATTACTATCCTCATTTTATTGTTTTATTTTATTGTTTTTCCAAGATAAACAAACGGAAATAATTCTTTAGTATTTTTGTATGCTTTTTTTGCTTTGGTTTCATCATCAAAAATACCAAAAACAGATGCCCCAGAGCCACATAGAAGGGCATTTAGGGCTTTGTTCTTTATTAGCATATCTTTTATTTTTTTTATATCAGGATACTTTCTTAGTATTGAATCCTCAAAGTCATTATGCAGTAATTCTGGATTAAACTGCTTTATAATCTTTCTTGTTGCATTTTTCTTTCCTACTTCATTTAGATTTATGTCGCTATAAGCCTCACTTGTTTTTATCTCAAATCCAGGATTTATAATTATAACAAAAAACTGAGGGATGTTATAAATCCTCTCCACTATTTCTCCTTTACCTGAAACAAGACAACAACCACCAACTATTTGAAAAGGAACATCAGAACCGATTTCCTCTCCAAGTTTTATTAAGTCTCTGTTGCTTAGGTTTAGTTTTAAAAGTTGATTTAATCCCTTTAAAACCTGAGCTGCATCGGAAGACCCTCCACCCAAGCCAGATGATATTGGGATATTCTTGCTTATTCTTATTTTAATCCCAAACTCAATATTGAATGTTTCTTTTATTAAAAATGCTGATTTATATGCAAGATTGTTTTCATTCTCAAGTTTTTTGTCATTACATTTAATAATAATCCTATTCCCTTTGATTAGCTCAAGATTGATATTGTCATATAAATCAATCTGTTGCATCAGTGACTCTATATTATGGTAATTGTCAGTTCTCTTTCCTATGATATCAAGAGTGAGGTTTATCTTTGCATAAGCTCTAAGATTCATCTTTTCTCCTCAAGCTGACTATAGAAAAAACTTGTATTGCCTTGCCTTCTCCGAATGGTGTAAGTCCCTCTCCAGATGTTACGGTCAAACCAACTTGGTTAGTACCTATACCGCATAGATTTGCTATATTCTCCTTTATTAGTTCCTCATATTTATCTAATCTCGGTTTTTTTGCTTCTACCATTATTCCAATATGGTTTATCTTAAATCCTTTTTCATTTATCATGTCTAAAGCTATCCTAAGGTATGCCTTACTGTCTCTGATTCCTTTCTCACATAGGGGATCTGCATAAAAACCAAGGCTTTTTCCACCTACACTTTGGCTTAGGGCATTGAATAGGCTATGCAGAATAACATCTCCATCCGAGTTCGCCTCTAAGCCTTGCTCATTTGGTATCAAAATGCCACCTAAAACCAATTGTTTTGGTTTATCTGTAAACTTGTGTGAATCTAGGCCTAATCCTACCCTATCAGCATTCATTAGTAACCTTGCATTCTCAAGGTCAGATGGATATGTAATCTTGAAATTCTCTGGACTACACTCTACTACCTTCACATTTTTCCCAAGCCTTTCTACTAACTCTACATCATCTGTCCCATAATAGTTGTCATTGTATGCCTTCACAAATGCTCTAACCGCTAATCCATATTTTATCACCTGAGGCGTTTGCATTTGCCATAGTCTTTCTCTCTTTAAGGTTCTTATAACAAGATTATTCTCATCAGCTTCCTTTATTGTATCTTTTGCTCTAATTCCGACAGCAACACACCCAAAATCCTTTGCTTCTTTTATTACTCTTTCTAGTAGGTCTTCTGAGACAAATGGGTTTGCTGCGTTGTGGATTATAAGAAGGTCCTCATTCTTTGCATTTTTTATTGATTTTATACCAAAATAAACACTATCCTGTCTTTTTTCGCCACCTTCTACTATATTTACCTTATCGAAGTTGTATTTATTTATCAGAACGCTTATCTCTTCGACATCATTTAGGTTAGCTACTAGGATTATCTTATCAACTAAAACTGATTTTTGAAATGGTAGAATGCTATAATATATCATAGGTCTATCATTTAAAGTCAGGAATATTTTATTTATCTTTTTGTTTATTCTACTTCCTTGTCCTGCTGCAACGATTATCGCGTAATTCATTTTTTATATTATATTTTGTTCTATGTCATTCCTTGTTTTTTCTTTGACTTTTTTGTCAAGTTCTATAATCTCGGTTAGGGATGGATTTTTGATATATGGGAATTTATTTATTTCGTACTTAATTATCTTAGGTATATCAAGAAATTTGATTTTATTTTGTAGGAAATACTCTACTGCAATCTCATTTGCGGCATTCATTATAACTGGTAGTGTGCCAGATTTTATCCCTGCTTCATAAGCCATTGGAAGGCAAGGAAACAATTCAAAATCAGGTTTTCCAAATTCAAGCTTCCCAATATTTGTTAGGTCTAGTTTTTCTAAAGTGTTTGTAATCCTTTTTGGAAAGCTTAAAGCATATTGAATAGGAAGCTTCATATCCGGCAAACCAAGTTGTGCTAGAACTGATTTATCTTTAAATTCAACAAGGGAATGTACTATGCTCTGAGGATGTATTACAACATCTATTTTATCATAATCTAGGCCAAATAACCAATGGGCTTCTATAACCTCTAGGCCTTTGTTCATCAATGTAGCAGAGTCTATTGTTATTTTAGCTCCCATGTTCCATGTTGGATGTTTCAATGCATCCTCTGCCTTTACATTTTCAAGTTCTTCTTTTGTCTTATTTATGAATGGTCCACCTGAACAGGTTAGGATTATCCTGTTTATATCTTTTAAGTCCTCACCCCTTATGCACTGGAGTATTGCACTATGTTCACTGTCTATCGGAAGCAACCGAGTCTTATGCCTGCCTAATTTTTCCATTATTATTTTTCCAGCTGTTACAAGCGATTCTTTATTTGCAAGAGCAACATCTTTTAGATTTTCTATTGCCTTTATTGTTGGGATAACCCCAATACTCCCAACCAGTGAGTTTAATATCATATTCGCTTCCTGTAAAGTCGCTATCTTCATTATGCCTTCTATTCCCTTGTAAATAGGAATATCCAAATCAAGTTGATCCGCTTTTTCTTTATCCATAACTGCAACAGCCAATGGTTTAAATTCATCAACTTGCTTTCTTAATAACTCTATATTCCTGTTACATGTCAGAGCAACCACATTAAATTTATCCCTATTTTGCCTGATAATCTCTAGAGCCTGTCTTCCAATAGAGCCTGTACTTCCAAGGATTGATATATTCTTCATTTTTTTCTTATATTTCTTATTTCATCTAGAATATTGCTTAGAATTTCGGTCTTTTCTATTTTTTTAAGAAGTTTACCGTTCTTGTAAAAGAGACAATCATTTTTAGTTCCTACTATGCCAATGTCGGATTCTTCTGCTTCTCCTGGTCCATTAACAGAACACCCCATAATAGCTATCCTTATATTCTTTTTTATGCTTTCAGTCTTCTCTTCAAGTTCCTTTGTTATCCTTATAACATCAATATTGGCTCTTGCGCAAGTTGGACAAGAAACAATCTCAATACTGAAATGTCTTAGATGGAGAGCCTCAAGAATCTTTTTTGCTACCCTTATTTCCTCAGTTGGCTCTGCTGAGAGACTTACTCTTATAGTGTCCCCAATACCCTGTGCTAATAAGCTACCAATACCTATTGAACTTTTTATTGTTCCAGTGAGGGATGACCCTGCTTCTGTGATTCCTAGATGCAGTGGATAATCAACTAAGGGGGCTATAAGCTCGTAGGCTTTTATTGTCTTTAGAACATCTGAGGATTTTAGACTAACTACAATATCATAAAAGTTATTTTCTTCCAGCAGCTTTATGCTTCTTAATGCACTTTCTACAAGTGCCTCTGCTGTTAGTCCGAACTTTGTTTCAATTTCCTTTTCTAAGCTGCCTAGATTTATCCCTATCCTTATTGGTATGCCATAGTTTTTGGCAGCCTTAACCACTTCCTTTATTTTTTCTTGACTCCCTATATTGCCTGGGTTTATTCTTATCTTATCTGCATATTTTGCTGAGGCTATTGCAAGTTTGTAATCAAAATGGATGTCTGCAACTAAGGGGATAGAAATGTTTTTCTTTATTTCTTTTAGAGAATTTACTGACTCAATATCCGGGACGCTTACTCTAACAATCTCACAACCAGCTTCTTCCAATCTCTTGATTTGCTCAATTGTTTTATCTATCTCTCTAGTTAGGGTATTTGTCATGCCTTGTATTGCAATTGGATTATTCCCACCAATTTTTATTTTCCCAATCCTAATCTCTTTCGAAGCTCTTCTCATAAAAATTCGGCATGATACAGATTTATCTAGAAGAGAAATGCCGACCTCCTTTCTTTTTAAATAAAATTATACTACCTATAGACCCGATTAAAAAACCTATCGGACTAATAATCAATGCAATAATGAAGGATGATATGTGGGATACTTCCATCATATACCTCAGCACAGCAACATTTTTTCCAATTATTTCTAAAGCATAAAAAAGGTTATGCAGTAAGGAGAAAATAAATGAGGACATAGCAGAGATACCTGTTAGTATTAAAAATTTTTTTAATACGCCTTTTATTTTTAGTTTTAATGTCAAATAAACCAAAACAACACCCAAAACGAGGAATATAATACTAAAGATAACAATAAAGGGAAATAACAATCTCTTAATTATCAAGGACATTGGGAATAAAAAATAAGCTAAAAGCAAAACAAAGATTGCTATTAATGTAGAAAATACTATTTTCAATATTTTTTGATTTCTTTTATTCATCTTTGGTATCTCATAAGACTAGTTGTTTTTTTCTTATTTTCTCTTATCTTAGTAGCGTTTTTATGGTCTTTACCATATTTTTCTTTGTTAGCCCTGCTTTCTCTAGCAGTATATCTCTAGAGCCATGTTCAATAAACCTGTCTGGGATACCTAGTCTTCTAACTTCTGCCTTTATTTTGTTTTTTTGCAATATTTCAAGTACGGCAGAACCAAAGCCACCATTCAAGGTATTTTCTTCTATTGTTATTATTCTCTTTATCTTTTTTGCTAAATTAACAATCAGAGATTCATCAAGAGGTTTAACAAATCTTGCATTAACAACGCAAACAGAGATTTTATTTTTTTCCAACTCTTTTGCCACTTGTAAGGCTTTATGTACTATTGGACCAATGGCAAGTATTAATATATCTTTTCCTTTTTTCAGTATCTCTGACTTCCCAATTTCTATTCTCTTTAGTGGATTTTCTATCCTTACGCCAACACATGCTTCCTTTGGATACCTAATTGCAACAGGTTTTTTAATTTCTATTGCAGTTTTAAGCATATGCCCTAGCTCATTTTCATCTTTTGGTGCCATTATCACTATGTTAGGTATTGTTTTCAGATAGCTTAGGTCCAAAACACCATGGTGGGTTGGTCCATCTTCTCCCACTACACCTGCTCTATCAATAGCAAAAACAACAGGAAGATTCTGCAAACATACATCATGAAAAATTTGATCATACGCTCTTTGGAGAAATGTAGAGTAAATCGCTACTACTGGTTTTAATCCGCTTGAGGCTAATCCTGCTGCAAATGTAACTGCGTGTTGTTCTGCGATACCAACATCAAAAAATCTTTCCGGGAATTCTTCTGAGAATTTATTTAACCCAGTTCCTTCTTTCATTGCTGCAGTAATAGCTACGATTCTGCTGTCCTCTCTTGCTAGTTTTATCAGGGCGTTAGAAAATGCGTCTGTGTATGTCTTGTTTCTATTATTTGTGCTTCTTCCATTCAGTATGTTAAATGGGCTAACCCCATGGAATCTTATTGTTTGTTTTTCTGCATAACTATATCCCTTGCCTTTCTTTGTTATGATATGTACTAGAAGGGGGCCTTTTAGATGTTTTATATTCCTGAATAGCCCTATTAATGATTCAAGGTCATGGCCATTTACAGGCCCAAAATATTTAAACCCCATTTCCTTAAACAACAAACCTGGTCCAGATATGGCTCGTATAGTATCTTCCAGATTTGATGCTTGCTCTGCTATTTTCTTGCTCCACTTAGTTAAGAATTTTTCTATCCTCTTTCTTGTTATTGTATATTTCGGATGGGTAATTATCTTGCTAAGATAGGAAGAGATTGCTCCAACATTCTTGCTAATCGACATCTTGTTATCATTAAGAACAACTATCAAATCAGAACCAAGATGTCCTGCTTGATTAAGTCCCTCAAATGCCAAGCCAGCTGTTAGAGCACCATCACCAACAACAGCAATTACTTTATAATTTCCATTCTTTAGGTCTCTTGCCTTCGCCATCCCCAATGCTGCTGAGATTGCTGTTGAGCTATGGCCTGTGTTAAAGCTATCAAATACACTTTCTTCTCTTCTTGGGAATCCACTTAAACCCCCATATTGCCTTAGGGTATGGAACCTATTTGCTCTTCCTGTTAATAGTTTATGGGTATAGCATTGGTGCCCCACATCCCAAATTATTCTATCCCTTGGGCAGTCAAAAACATAATGTAGAGCTATCGTTAGCTCAACTACCCCAAGGTTTGATGCCAAATGGCCGCCTGTTTTTGCTACTGTTTCTATAATCTTATGTCTAATCTCAGAAGCTAGGAGTTTAAGCTGTTTTATGTTTAATAGTTTCAGGTCATCTGGAGATTTTACCATATTCAAAAAACCAGTAGTTTTCATAATCACCCCCGAGAGAGGATTATCTTAAGCTTTATAAAGATTATTGAATTTATCTTTAAATATGAGAAAAACAGAAACATTTGGGATGGAAGAAGAAAAGGAAGAAGCATGGTACAAAGGACCAATAAGGTACATCATCATGATATTTCTTTTATTGATAATAGTATTATGGTATTTTCCTAAGGATGTCGTAGTACTTGATCCAGAACCAAGCAGAGTTGCTAAAATAGATGAGGTATTACAAAAAGATTTCTATGTTGGTAATAAAACTGGTGGAAGTTGGGATGATATAAAGATATATAACCCCATTTTGAAGCAAATAGCAGATAGAATTTCTTCAATCGGTTGTGAAGGAAATAAGATATGCCAAGCAAAATCAATATATTATTTTGTAAGGGATAATATTAAATATGTTTCTGACCCATTGGGGTTTGAATATATAGAAAGTCCAGAAGAGGTATTATATAGTAGAAGTGCAGACTGTGATGGTCATTCTGCTTTACTGGCGTCTTTAGAAGAAAATATAGGTATTGATGCTCAGCTTGTCTTTACTCCGGGACATGTTTTTGTTAGAATAAGATTGCCTGAAGCTCTCAAGAGATATAAAAAGGAAGATTGGATTTATTTAGATGCTACTTGCAAGCAGTGTGGTTTTGGAGAGCTTCCATGGTCTTTAGCTGAGAAGAAGAAAGATTATTTAGAGTTCCCATAACACAGTTTAGCTTAATATCCCTAAGATCGGAAATAATCTTGTAACAATACTTCCAAGAGTTACAGCTATTACAATAGTTGCTAAAGTAATATAGACTGTTCTTTTCCAACCAACCTCTTTTAATAGAACGGCTATGGTAGCGATACATGGTATATAAATAGATGTTACCAGAGAAAAAACAAATATTTGTAGTGGTGTCAGAAATTCTAGTAGGTTGGTGCTGCCGCTTAGTACAACCAACATCTCAAGAGCCATCTCTTTCCTTAGGATTCCGAAGATGAGGGTTATTATTACTTGTTCTGGAAGGTTAAGTACATATTTAAAAAATGGAGAAACGGGTTTTACTATATACAATAATAGGTTGTAATCATTGAGTAACCCTATAACGACTGCCCCAGCTATTAAAAGAGGGAAGGCAATATAAACAAAATCCTTTAGCCTAATCCATGTCTTTTTGATTATATTCTTCAATGAGGGGACTCTAAGAGGGGGCATTTCCAATATTAAGCCGGTATGTTCTCCTGGCAAGGTTCTTCCTAAGATATATCCAACAGAGAGTATTATAATCAGGTCTATAAAGTAAATTAATAAGGCAAATTGGAAACCAACATATTTTGCGGTTGCTCCAAGAATGATTGCGGTTACAGCTGAACATGGAATAAGGCACAACAAAGTTATTGTTATGAGGCGTTCACGCCACGATGATAATACCCTCGCTGAGAGTATTGCTGGAACATTACAACCAAAGCCAAGTATTAATGGAATTATAGAGTTTCCATGTAACTTCAGTTTGTGCATTACCCTATCAAGAAGGTAAGCTACTCTTGGCAAGTAACCAGAATCTTCCAAGATGCTTATGATAAAATAAAAAATTGATATGTAAGGTATTGCTATAGAGAGTCCTGCTTCAATCCCTGTTATGAAACCATGGGTTAGTATTCTTCTAACAATGGGTAGTGGGATTAGATTTATTAAACTTTGAAAAACTGGTGCAATATAACCCTGAAAGGTTATTACAATAAGTCTTTCAAATTTTGCTCCAAGTACAAACAGAAAAAAGAATATAAAGGCTAAGACAAACACCAAAATTGGAATCCCTGTTTTTGGTTTTATTGTTATATCACTAAGTTTTTCAAGATAACTTTTATTTGTTTTCTTAGTTATCTTAGTTGATTCTTTTGCTATTGACAGTGCAATAACATGCTTGTCTTTTGATATTTCCGTTTCTATGCTATGCTCCAGATGATAGCTTCTTATTATGTTATAGATTCTTCCCTTCCTTTTTATTCTTGGCCATATCCCACTATCACCCTCTAGGAATCTTATAATATCCTGTCTTTCGTTTCCTGTAAAGGAGATAAGCTCACTTAGCAATGCTTCTATTTTTTTGCTGTATTGAGGACTATAAAATTTAAATTCAAATTTATTCTCTATAACCATTTCACATATTTCTGCTAGCCTATCTACTCCCTTACCATTTAGACAATTTACTTCAACTACAGGAACACCAAGGATCTGACTTAACTTTTTTGAATCAATAATTATCCCATCGGAATTTGCCTCTTCAATGAAGTTTAAGGCGATAACAACAGGAAGCTTATTTTCAATCAGTTGTAATGTTAGATAAAGGTGTCTAGAGAGGTTCGTTGTATCAAGAATATTTATTATAACGCCTGGTTTTTTGCTAAATATATAATCCCTTGTTACACTCTCATCTGGAGAAGAACCGATGAGGGAGTACGCTCCTGGCAAATCAGTTATTTTTATATTCTTAAGGTGCTTCAGATTTGTGAATCCGCTTATTATCTCTACTGTGGTTCCGGGATAATTTGAAATTATGGTTCCAATTCCTGTGAATTGATTAAACAAGCAACTCTTACCAACATTTGGATTCCCTACAAGGACTATTTCTTTTTCTTTACCTAAGAAATTGTTTTGATATCGCATTCTTAAATCTTTTTTACATATATTTGGCGGCAGATACTCTTGCCAAGTGCTATTTTGCAGTTCTTTAAGCTTAACTCAATAGGGCCATTTCTTATCTTGTTAAGAACTTTTATTTTTGTATTCGGTACAAACCCTAAGGAATTCACCTTCTCAAGGATTTTCTTGTTTTTAATTTTAGTGAACAATATTTCTGCCTTTTCTCCTATCCCAACCGAATCAAGAAGACATGCTTCCTTATCTTTATCTGGTATTCTATCACCATGGGGGCATGTTTCTGGTTTTTTTAGAATCTTTTCCAATTTTTTAATTGAATCATCAGAGAAGTCATGCTCCAGTTTATGAGCCTCACTATGAATCTTGGATTTTTTTATGCCCAAGATATTGAGGAGGAATCCCTCTAATATTTTATGTTTATACACTATTCTCTCTGCTTCTCTTATTCCTCTTTTTGTAAGGTTTATAGAAGTATAGCGTTTATATTCCACTAGTCCAGAATTCGCTAACTTTTTTATCATTTCGTTAACGCTTGCTTTAGAAACACCAAGGTCTTTCGCTAACTCTACGGACTTTATTGCCCTATTTTTGTTTTTCTGTAGATGGTATATTGTTTTCAGGTAGTCCCCCTTTTTTATGCTTTCCATAAAGTTAGGCTAACCTAACTTGTATATAAAGGTTTTGTTGTTTTGCAGTTTATTTAAGAAGGACTTATTTTTTCTTTAAGAACCATACCCCAAGATAAACAAAAGGAGTATCAAGAAGGGCTACAAGGACTTTTAATAGATAGTAGGGCATTGCTATCCTGAGAATGTAAGCAGCTGTAAATTTTGGTAATCCATAAAAAGCTATGAACATAAAAAGCATAGTATCTATAAACTGTGAAACGATTGTTGATGCATTATTCCTAAGCCATAGGAACCTTCCCCTAGTTTTTTCTTTCCAAAAATTAAAGCTCCATACATCATGGAACTGACTTATTAAGAATGCTGCAATACTAGCAACAAATATTCTCAAAGATGTTTTAAATACCTTTGTGTATTCATCTTTTACAAAACTTCTTTCTGCAAATGGAAGTGAAACAGCTAATGTAGTTAGAGTAAGGACAAATAACAAACAAATAAAGCCTATCCATACAAATCTTTTTGTTTCTTTTTTACCATGAACCTCCTCTATTATATCAGTAATTAAAAAGGTCAAAGGGTACGCGAAAATTCCAACAGAAACCTCAATAAGCCATATTTTTGCTATTTTAAGACCTATCAGATTAGCTGTAATTAATGAGGCTATGAATAAGCCCAATAATAGATTTGTTTTGAATTTAGTATCCCACTTCATTAATGCCTTAGAATTTTGCTTCTATTTATAAATCTGCTGGTTTGCTAAATTGCTAGAATTTTGTGAGCTTTATAGATTTCCATATATTTAGCAAACTATGTACATGCACCCTTAAGGCATTCTTCTATATCGGAATAAAGGACTTGCTTTGGTTTTGAGCCATATCTATAAATAGTTATTCCCTTGCATTTTAATTCATAAGCTAGCATAAGTATTTCTTTAACATCCTCTACTGAGGCATTGGCTGGTAGATTTATTGTCTTTGAAACAGCATTATCCGTATATTTCTGGAATGCTGCTTGAACTCTTATGTGCCATTCTGGTTCTATATCCAATGCTGTAACAAAGAGTTTTTGAATTTTTTTGGGGATCTCTTTTATTCCCTGAATAGAACCTCTTTTTGCTATTTTTTGCATTATTTCATTTGAATAGAATCCCCAGCCTTTTGCTATTTTTTTAAATTCTTCATCAATAACGAGCAATCTCCTTCCATTAAGAACCTCTTTTATGTAGGCAACAGAAAATAATGGTTCTACACCCGAAGAACATCCAGCAATCATGCTAATTGTTCCTGTTGGGGCTATTGTAGTCAAGGTTTTATTTCTTTTTTTGTATTTCCTAGAATATTCTTTTGCTTTTTCTGATATAAAACTCATTATTTTTTCTGCTATTTTAATGGCTTCTTCTGAATTATAAGATATATCTAACTTAATCAATGCATCGGCAAATCCCATTACCCCAAGGCCAATTTTTCTGTTCTTCTTTGTAATCCTTTCTATTTCCTTCAGGGGATACTTATTAATATCAATTATATTATTGAGAAATATAACCCCTATCCTTACTAGATTCTCTAGTTTATTGAAATCAATTTTCTTATTGTGGATTACTGAATTTAGATTAATGGAACCAAGAATACACGATTCGTATGGGAGGAGGGGGACTTCTCCACAAGGGTTTGTTGCTTCAATCATACCTAATTCGGGAGTGGGATTATGTCTATTGATTTCATCAATAAACAATAATCCAGGATCTCCAGTTTTCCAAGCATTATACGCTATCAAATCAAATATCTTTTTTGCACTTTCCTTCTTTGTTTTTTTTGTTCTTGGATTAATCAGATAATATTCCTTGTTTTTTTTAACCGCATCCATGAATTTGTCTGTTACTGCAACTGAAATGTTGAAATTATTTAGAATGGGCTTATTTTTAGCTGTTATGAACTCAATAATATCCGGATGGGTTACATTCAGTATGCCCATATTCGCCCCCCTTCTTTTTCCACCTTGTTTTATTACCTCTGTTGCTTTGTCTATTACAGTCATAAACGAAACTGGACCGGAGGCAACGCCTTTTGTGCTTTGTACTATATCCCCCTTAGGTCTTAATTTTGAAAAATTAAAACCTGTGCCTCCTCCACTCTGGTGTATTAAAGCTGTATTTTTTACCGCATCAAATATGCTTGCTAGTGAATCTTCAATCGGCAAAACAAAACATGCGCTTAGCTGGCCTAACCTAGTTCCTGCATTCATTAGAGTGGGAGAATTAGGTAAGAACTCAAGATTTTTCATCACTTCAAAAAATTCTTTTTCCAGCTTTTTATTACCTTGAGATACAGCTTTAGCAACTCTTCTGAACATCCCATCTGGAGTCTCTATTAATTTTCCTTTTTTGTCTTTTAGTAGGTACCTGCTCTTTAAAATGACTAGTGCATTTTTTGATAACATTTTAGTATTCTATTCCTATCTTTGCCTTCCACTTTTTTGGGTGTTTTACTTCTTTTATTTCATTAACAAAATCTGCTATGTTTATTAGTTCTTTTGGAGCATATCTCCCTATAAGGTAAATGTTTATAGATTTATCTGCTCTTTTTAGAAGTTTCAGAACATCTTTTGTGTTTATGAGACCAATCGCACAAGCTAGATTTATCTCATCCAAGATTAAGAGAAAAGGTTTTTCTTTTATTTTTTTCTCTACAAAGTCTAGTGCCTCCATTGCTCTCTTTTTATCCTCTATACTTGGGTTCTTTAGATTAACCCAGCCTTTTCTCCCAAACTGGTATATTTCATAATATGGCTTCAGTTTTTTTCTTATTTTATACTCTCCGATATTTTTCCTTCCTTTCATAAACTGTATTACGACTACTTTCTTTTTGTGACCAATAGCTCGTAAGGCAACGCCTAAAGCAGAAGTAGTTTTTCCTGCTCCCTTACCAGTCCAGAGATATATCATGTTAGGTCTTGTTTTTTTAGTAATAATAGAGATTAAGCTTTATAAAATTTGCTAATTTTTTGGATTTTTCTTTTTATTGATTTTATTAATATTTATAATAAAACAGATACCTATGAAGAACATGATTAAACAAAGCCATTGTCCCATTGTTAATCCAAGAATAAACCCAATTTGCTCGTCTGGTGCTCTAAAGAACTCTATAAAAAACCTAAATGAGGAATACATAAGAATAAATGACCAAAATAGTGTCCCATCTTTTAGTTTTTTATCTTTGATTGACCACAGGACTATGAATATAACTAGATTTTTAAAACTTTCATACAACTGAGATGGATGCCTACAACCAGAATAATTCTTAAATTTTACACACCAAGGAAGATTAGTGACTCTACCTACAAGTTCACCATTAATAAAGTTGCCAATCCTCCCAAGAGATAACCCTAACGCCAGGGGAATAACAAATATGTCTGCTAGCTTATAGAAAGGCATCTTTTTTCTTTTGCAGAATATTACCCCTGCAACTACTGCTCCCACTAGCCCCCCATGGAAACTTAAGCCACCTCTCCATATTGCAAATATATTTAGTGGATTTTTTACATAATAGCTAAAATCATATATAACAACATGAAAGAGTCTTGCTCCGATTATAACACCAATAAGGATGTAAAACAAGGAGTCTATCACATCATCTTTTGTTATTCTTAGTCCTTTCTTCCTAGCAAGATGATATATAAGAAAATATGCTATGACGAATCCAAGTACAAATATCACTCCATAGTACCTTATCTGAAATGGACCAATCCTAACTATTATTGGATTTATGTTGTGGTAAAACATTCTTATCTATTATTGCATAAAGATAAAATCTGTTAAAAGCGAGCATAAAATATACAAAAACCAAAGATACAATGTTAAACACTCTCAAATAGGAAGGAGCATATCTGATTATAAGCTCTTTATTTGAGAACACGAATGCTCTAAAGATGACATGTACTATATTGTAGAATAGAAGATACAAAAAGATCCCTACAATGTCCCAACATAGATATGTTCCATATTTCATTATTTTCTTAAAAACAATAAAAAAAGAGTCCCTTAATAATCGCCTTAGTTTTGTTTTATCAAACTTAATGAATATTATATTTGATATTTGAATTGTTGAGTAGAAAAAGAATAAATAAACAATAGATAGAAGGGTAAGGATATATCTATAAAAAACATTTTCAAATAGAATCTTAATCAAAACTAAAGAAACAATACCAACAAAGGAGAAGATTATGAATATTGATAAGTTCAATAAATAAAATCTAAAGATTCTTCTAAGTTTTAGTTTACTCCTTTCAAATGACTTTTTTATTATGCCCAAGACTATTAGTTTCATTATAGAATAAATAAAGATAAGAAAAAGATAGTAGACTACAGGGTAGACAAAGATAAGAAAAATCAGTTTTGTAGGACTACTCATAACAGGATAGAGTTCTTCTGGCTCGAGAGGTAGGAGTAAGCTAAGATATTTTCCCATAAGTAACACCACAGCCAAAAATATCAGGTCTAATACAATAGTGCAAGAATAAAGATGGAAATTGTTTTTTAGTTTTTTTAATGTTTTAAATAGGTATGAATTAAAAAAGAGGTTATTTATTTTTAGCATATATAAAGCAGATAAGAAGTAGTATAAATAGCTTTTCCTTTGGTTTTTAGGTTAGCAATTACCAGCATAAGACTAGCTTTAAGAATAATAAATAGCGTACCATTCACCCTGTGGATGTTAAGATAAGGCTGTTCAATCAAGGATGTTTATAAACGGACTTTCTATTTTGAGGTGTTTTGAAAAGCGAGCAGTCAGGGTTGCAGAATCCGTGCATTTTGTCCTAAAATGGCATGTTAAACGTAATATTATTTCGTTTAATAGGTGTTATACGCAATCGGCTTCGGGACGCATGAAACAAAAACATATAAAAAGAAATAATAATTAATTTATGAAAGGAGGTAACAAAATGGAGAAAGACAAACTGCGAAAAATTGTTGTTGCTGTGCTTTCGGTAATAGTAACAATAAGTGTGATAGCATATCTCAATACGCTACCGAAACCAGTTTTTGAGAAACCATATTGGATTAGTATTGTTGCATTATTATTCCTGTATTGGATAATTTTCATCAATTGGTATTCCAAACGTAAAAGAAAATAAGTCTATGGCGTCCCTTCGCCGACTCTTCGGATTGCTTTGCAACCCTCGTCCCTATCGGGAGAGCATAAAAGGAATTTAACGGTTCCGAAACCTTGCAGGTTTCTCCACCCAAATCGGCTTCGCCGACTTCGTTAAATGCGGATGTTACTTTACCCTGTTCTAATAGGGATTGAAAACAATAAAATCAAAATTTTTGTTGATACTAAACATTGTTCAATGGCACATAAAATCCCAGATGATTTCAAAAATCAAGCGTTCAATATTTATGAAAGCATGAAAAATGATATTCCAACATGGTGGTTAGAATTTGTTTCAAAATACGATGAATGTATTTATGATTATCCAAAACTTGAAAAATTAAAAAATAATAAAATTATCTCAATAAATGAATTAGAAGATTGCATAATACAACAGAAAAACCGCCCTTAATTGTTTTACTTGATGTATCATATTAGCTCAATTGAAAACGACCGACTCAAGAACTCTTCGGGATTTTTCGCCTTCGGCGAAAACCGGTTGCACCTATCCCTCGTCCTCAGCCTTCGGCTTCGGAGAATATAACACCGCTCCTATAAGTTATCTGTAATTCAGAAGTCGGCTAATTCTAAGTAGGGCGGGAGTTAAATTTATATTCCACTATCATTTATGGGTTTATGTATGATCAATGAAATTATTTTTTTGATACTTGCATTCGTTATGTCAATAATATCTGCAACCTTTGGTTTTGGTAGTGCAATTATCTTAATTCCATTTTCATCTTTTTTACTTCCAATAAAAAAAGCAATTGCAATTGTAACAATATTTTTTATTACTGGAAGTCTAAGTAAAATAATCATTTTCAGAAAACATATTGATTGGAAAACAACTTTTTTAATATGGTTAGGAGCTGTACCAATGGTTGTTATGGGTGCATATCTAATGGCTATTGCACCGAGTGAAATAATTAAGAAATTTTTAGGGGTTATTATTCTATTATATGTTATAAATGATTATTTTAATTTCACAAAGCACATAAAATTAAATAAAATTGCAATCGCCGGAGCTGGAGGAGCATATGGATTTTTTACAGGAATTATTGGAACTGGGAGTGCAATTAAAGCAGCGTTGCTTACTCATTTAGGTTTAAGAAAAGAAAGATTTATCGCAGTAATGGCTACTTCTGCAATTTTATTGAATATCATCAAAACAATAATTTATTCCAAATTTTCTTTAATTTCTCAATCCGATATCCCTTTAATAATAGGATTAGTTTTATGTGCTTTTGGAGGGGCATATGTTGGAAGAAATTTAGTAAAAAAGGTTCATCCTGATACTTTCAAAAAAATAATTCTGATAATCCTTACTATAGTATCCATTAAACTCTTATTCTTTTAACGCTCGCCTTGATTTTTAATGTAGATTGGGCTTCGCCCTTGAAGACTCCGACTTCTGAACTTGCTCCACTTCGCTACGCACCTTGCTGCGCTCTCACTCCACTTCGTTCCGTTCGGGGCACATAATAGCGGATAAACAGTTCAGCCCTTGCAGGGCTTCACCCAAATTTGCCTAACGGCAAACTTCGTTTATCCTCATATGTTACTTTACCCTGTTTTGATTGGGATTGAAAACAATAAAATCAAAATTTTTGTTGATACTAAAGATTGTCCAATGGCACATAAAGTCTCTGATGATTTCAAAAGCTAGGCATTCAATATTTATGAAAGCATAAAAAATGATATTCTAAAATGGTGGTTAGAATTTGTTTCAAAATACGATGAATGTATTTATGATTATCCAAAACTTGAAAAATTAAAAAATAATAAAATTATCTCAATAAATGAATTGGAAGATTGCATGATACACCAGAAAAACCGCCATTAATTCTTTTGTTTGATGTATCGCATTTGCTCAATTGAAAAAGACCAACTCAAAAACTCTTCGCCAATTTTTGCTAACGCAAAAACTTCTTTTAATCCCAACATTAATTTCAATCGTCAGCAGAATTATATTTTAGTGGTCAGCTCCTTTGTGTTTTTCCCACTTTAAATTTTTAAACAAATCTTCTCCCCACAAAACACGATATCCTGTTAAATCTCTTCTTCCTACGATATCATTTTCTACCCACCCCCTATCAAAAACTACAACATCAAATTCAGGCCTAAATGATTCCAAATGGTCAAAATCCCTCCTATCTCCATCATAGATTATCAATATATCAATGTCTTTTGCTTTCTCTGGAGTTCTTGCATAGCTACCATAAACAATAACTGATTTTAGTTGTTCAATTTCTGAATATGGAAGAATTTGCTGATTAACAAAATCTCTCAATTTTGGATCTGAATCAACACATTTTTCTAGGCTCTCATTTTTTGGTTCCATGAGAATAAGATGGTTTGATAGTTTATAAGCTTTTCTATTTGTCACTACTAATAAGTTAAGTTTTAATGCTCACAACCTTATTTTAATTTTAGTGGTGACGACTTTGATTTTTTTGCCTTCGCCCAATGTTGCACTAAGTTATACCAACCATAAGGTAACAGAACCTTTTTTAGTAAAATATTTAATCTTGCTTTTGTTTAAATTTAATTTATGGCAGATATTCAGTCAGAGTCAAGGTTTTTCTGGAGGTTTGTTTTTCATATACTTATTACACCTTTTAATTTAATTCTTGTTTTGCTTGGAAAAAAGAGGGTTGTAGATTTATTCCGACCATTTTATGATTTGATAAAGTTTATTTTTGAACCCAAGTTTACTATCTTCATAGCAATAACCAATCTTGTTGTGAGCTTTCTTGGTTTCTTTTATTTTAACGATGCAACATTTAATTTATTGATGAAGTATCCTAGTGATATATTGAGTTTTAGAAGATTTTATTCTATAATAACTAACGGATTTATTCATGCTAACATTACTCATTTGGTTGGTAATTTGATTGGGATATTAATTTTTGGTAGAATAGTTGAAAGAAAACTTGGGATGTTTAAAACAGCTTTCGTTTATTTTAGTGCTTTGGTTATTAGTGGGGTTGGGGATTCTGTCATAAATCTATTTGTTCTTGGAAATAATATTCCAGGGTTGGGGGCTTCTGGTGCTTTGATGGGCTTAGTTGCGACAGCCATGCTGATTGACCCCTTTTATGTCACTTATGGATTGTTTGTTCCTCTCCCTGTTATGGTAGTGGGTTGGTTGGCTATATACAGCGATATTTCTGGGATTTTAAGTCCAAACCTTAGTGGGATAGGTTATTTTGCACATCTTTTTGGTTATTTTTCTATTACTATCACTATGTTTCTTATAGGCACTAAAGAAAGGCAAAAGCTTAAGCGTGGCTTGATTATAAATCTTATTTCGTTAGTAATCGCTTATGGCTTATATGTTCTTGTGAGGGCTAATTACTTGCCGTCATTTTGATTCTTCATATTTGTAGTTATTTTTAAGTAGTGAATTTTAGAAAGTTTTATAAATTTATTTTGATTCTTCTTTTTTATGCAATATCCCCCTGCTTTAGAAGAGGCATTAAGGAAAGAAGGTATAGATCCAAGAACCTATAAGGGAAAATCTTATCCATATATACGAGTAAATCCAAGAAGTGAATTGGCTTTGTTAGAGCATAGTGAACTTGAAATGTGCCTTGGTATGAACCTTGAGGGATTTCCTTGGACACCACACTATAGGGTAAGGGGTAAGAGGCATTTGAATAAAGATCCTTATTTTCTTATGGGTAGTTATTATAGACAAGACCTTGCTTCTGCAGCTCCTGTTTATGCTTTAGCTCCAGAGGGGGGCGAATTAATTGCAGATGTTTGCTCTGCTCCTGGTGGGAAGACTTTTCTTATAGCAGATTGGGCTCCGGTTAGGGAGGTTTTTGCGTTAGATTCTAGTAGTAGAAGATTTGCGAGATTACAGCAAAATATAGCAAAGTATGGTGTTACTAATGTAAGGGCTGTTCTAGGAGACGCTTCATCCAGAGACTATGCAATGGGCCTAAGCTTTGATAGGATACTTGTTGATGCCCCCTGTCCTGGAGAAGGAAATACAAGTAGGCTTTATGGAAAGCATCTGAGAAAGTGGTACTCAGTAGATGATTGGTGGCAACCACTATTGGAGTTAAACTATAGAATCCTAAAAACCGCCTTTGAGAATCTTAGGGATAATGGAGTGCTTGTTTATAGTACTTGTACATTCCAGACCGAATTTAATGAAGAGCTTGTTTTAAGGTTCTTAGAAGAAGTTGGTGGGAGATTAGCAAAGGTCTCAATACCTAATTTTTTGTTGAGAACGCCTCATCATGAGAGCATGTATAGGATATATCCGCGTGATAACAGAACTAAGGGATTGTTTTTTGCCAAGATTGTAAAAAATTAAATTTTTAACTCCCTTTTCCAAAAACTGCAGATTTTATCTACTTTCTTGCTTGCGATTCCGATATATTTTTGTGGATTTTTTAGAACTTCAATCTGTTTTTTTGTGAATCTATTAATGTATGGCCTTATTTCTTTGTCACTGAACAATAGCTTTCTAAGGGGAATTTTTGTGGATTGACTTTTTAATGTTAATTTTCTTATATATTCATGCGCATCTGGGTGATTATGTGCTGCAAGTAAAATATATGCTGGTTCTGCTGTTATCATGTCCTTGCTCATAGAGAAATTTTTTTCTAAATTGCTTTTATCTACTCTCAATTTTTTCATGGTCTTGTTTAGCCTTATTATCGAAACATAAAGCCCTGCTAGAATTTCTGGAATAAACCTTGAGGATGCTGAATTTGTTAAATCTCTTTGGTGTTCACTTATTTGGTCCATGTATATGGTATTTATTCTTGGCATAAATTCTTTCCACATTGATTTTACATTCTCAAAGTTTATTGGATTCCTTTTTTGGGGCATTGTAGAACTGCCTACTTGTTCTTTTTCAAATAGTTCTCCTACCTCACCGATTTCTGACCTCTGTAAATGTCTCATATCATCTGCTAGATTAGCCAAAACACTAAAGCAGGAAATAATTGAATGAATAAAATCTGTTATATATTCTGCTTCTACAATCTGGGTTGAGATTGGAGATGGTTTTAGTTGTAAATGTTTTAGTACCTCCTTTTCAAACTCTTCAGGATCTTTAAAGAAGAGTGAAGAAGCATTATAGGCTCCCACAGCTCCCGATATCTTTCCTCTTAGATTATTTGCTGTTCTTTCTATGGCTTTAATCCTATTCCCAAGCCTTGAAACATATTGGGCTATAGCAAAGCCAAATGTGATTGGTTCTGCATGTTGACCATGCGTTCTTCCTATCTGTAAGGTGTCTTTTTCCCGCAGTGCGATATTTATCAGTGTTTTCTCAAAATCAATAAGGGTAGGGATTAGGATATTGTTTGAAAAATCTTTGAATCTAGCAGCATCCGCTGTGCAGATTATATCGTGTGATGTGGTAGTAAAGTGAATATATGGTTTTGCTTTGTCTGAAACCCGCTTCCGTATAGAGTTTACGAGTGCCCTGATATTATGTTTTATCCTATCTTCTTCTTGGTAAACTTCCTCTGCTGTAATGTCTTTAGCTGCTCTTTCTATTTCTAATGCAACTTCTTTATTGCATATACCATGCTTTGCAAGAGTTTTTGTTACTGCAACTTCAACTTTTGCTAGGTACCTTATTGCTCCTTCTTCTGAGAGATATGGCTTAAGTTTTTCTTTTATCTTTTCTCTCCTCCCATAATATCTGAAATCAATTGGTGAGATATTATCAAATAATAGGATTTTGTTTTTGTCCTTATGCTCTTCTTCTTTTGTATTTATCAGATTTTCAATGTTCTTCAGTAGTTTGTTCTCTTTGTTGAGTTTGATTATCTTTTTGTTTTTTTCTTTTATCTCTTCTACTATGCCATGTTTTTTGAATGTCTTTATTGTGTTATGAACTTTTGCAGGACTTATGTTTAGTTTGTTTGCAATTTCCCTTATATGGAATGGTGCCTTCTCTAGAAGTTTTAGGATTTCTATATTCTTTTTTGTAAATATCTTTTCTAATTCCATTTTACCACCTCACTGATTAGTATTTGTTCATTATTTATAAACTTTTTTATTATTTTTAAAAAATTGTTTACTATTTTAGAACATTTAGCTATCTAATTTGGATTTAAAGGAATGGTCTTATAATTTTTAGGACTTTATCGTGTAATTTTCCGTTTGATGCAATATAATCTTTTGTATAGGCGTTCCATTTCTTTCCTTTTAGTGTGGTTACTTTGCCTCCTGCCTCTTCAACTATCAATAATGCAGCGGAGTGGTCCCACGGGTTTGAGTTAAAATCTATGTTCAGACCTACTTTACCTTCAGCAACTAGTAAGTTATGATAAATCGCTGCTCCGTATATCCTAATTCGCCAAACAACTTTTGCTATCTTTTCTAGAATGTTTAGTTTTATTTTAGCTTTATCTCTTAACTTTGAGTCAAAGATTGCTATACTGTTTCGTAGTTTTTTTTCATTGTTTACTTTAATTCTTTTTCCATTGCAGTATGCACCTTTTCCTTTTTCTGCATAATAAAGCCTATTGAGGGTAGGCATATATACCACACCTAATATTATCTCTTTTTTGTGTTCTAAGGCAATTGATACACCAAATATAGGATTTCCAATCATAAAGTTGTGGGTTCCATCAAGTGGATCTACTATCCATCTATAATCCGAGTTCTTCTTGTCTTTTCCTAATTCTTCATCTATAATGCTGTGTTCTGGAAAATGAGAAGTTATAATATCTTTTATCTTTACACTACTTTCTATATCTGCTTTTGTGAAATAACTATTTCCCTTTTTCTTTTCTTTGCGTATGTACTTTCCAAAATAGCGTAGATGTATTTTTCCTGCTTCTTTTGCTGCTTTTATCGCAATTTGTTTGAAATTCATTATTGTTTCCCAACACCGCTAAGGATACTGGTTATTTAAATCTTTTGTATAAATGAGCTTTTCATTTTTTTCTGTTAAATTTATCCTCTAACCTTAGAACCAAATCACTGAAACTTCCAATCGGGCAGAAGTATTCACACCAAAAAAGCGGGATAAAGAATGCGAGTATGAGTATTACAGAGGCGATTAAGATAGTTAGGATTACTGGATGATAAACTCCTATTAGGAGACTGTATTTTGCCTGTCGTATTCCTATAGTTAGTTTAATTACTATGACTATTGTAAATAACAAAAAAATATATCTTATATTCTTTAACCATCTTGGTAGTTTTATTCTTTTTTTGTTTAATTTGCATTGATGCCTTTGTAATGTTCCTAGAGGGCAAAGATTAAAACACCAGAATCTTTTGTCAGTATTTAAGAGCAAGACAAATGGAATAATTATGGGCCTTAGTTCTCCCCAAGGACATTTTTTTGGACAAATTCTACAGAATATATAGGGTATCCTGAAATAGCACCTAAATATTGGAAGAAAAACTATCGGGAGGAAGATTATATAGTTAAGGTTTCTTAATTTTTCTTTTAATTTCTTAAATAAGTTAGACTTTCTTGTTAGAAGAAAAATAAAGTTAATCACGATTAAAGAATATATTAAATAAAAGTATCCGTTGGTCCAAAATATCCTGTACCTTTGCCTAACTCTTTGTTGTATTGCAAAATAACCAAATATCAAAATTAGGACTAGGTAAAATATCAGGGAGAAGATGTTTCTTCTTTTTTCCTCCATTTTTATTTTTTTTATTTTTTGGCATTTAATCTTAATTTTCTTTTTAGATTTCTGCTTATAGATTTGATAACAGTTTTCAAGTTATTTGTTTCATCTTTGATTTTTTTTGCTTTTTCTTTTAAACTTATGTCTGGTTTTTTCACTTTAGGTTTTTCAGCTTCATCAACTATTTTACTTAAGTCTTGTTCACAAAAGTGACAATACCTTTCGTTTATGGTAAGTTTTCTTCCGCAATATGGACAGCGAACCATTTTTATTTTACTTTCTCTAGCAATTCTTTTATTGCGTCATCAGTTGTCATACCTTTTCTTTCTGCTTCAAAGTTTAATATTATCCTGTGCCTTAGTATGGGATATGCCATTTTTTCTATATCCTCTGAACTTACATGGTTTCTTCCTGATATTAGAGCCCTAGCTTTTGCTGCTAGCACTAACCCAATAGAGGCTCTAGGGGAGGCCCCATATTGAATCATATCCTTTCTCTTTCTTGTTAGATTTACGATATTTATTACTCTCTTCTTTAAATCGTTAGCAATTGGTACCAATCTCGTGACGCTTTGTAAATGTATTATTTGATTCTTGTTTAGAAGCTTGTTTAATTTTGGAATTGTTGTTTTGGTTGTGTATTTGTCTACAATTCTGATTTCATCTTCTGGTGGTGGGTACTTCACTTTTATTTTTAACAGAAATCTATCTGCCTGTGCTTCTGGTAACGGGTATGTTCCCTCTTGTTCAATCGGGTTCTGTGTTGCTAAGACAAAAAAAGGAAGGTCAAGTTTAAATGTTTCATTGCCGACTGTAACTTGTTTTTCTTGCATTGCTTCTAGGAGTGCAGATTGAGTCTTTGGCGTAGCCCTATTTATTTCATCTGCTAAAATAATGTTTGCAAATATAGGACCAGGTTGGAATTTAAATTGTCTCTTTCCATGTTCTTCTGTAATAATATAGGTTCCTGTGATGTCAGAAGGCATCAGGTCTGGTGTATTTTGGATTCTACTGAATTTTAAGTCTAGTATTTTAGCTAGCGTTCTTACTGCTAATGTTTTTGCTAGTCCAGGATAGCCTTCTAGTAATGCATTACTATCGCATAATATAGCTATCATTATCTGTCTTAGTAGTTCTTCCTGACCGACTATAACCTTGCTTACTTCTTTGAAGAGAGCGTCAAAGACAGCTTTGTAGTTTTTTACCATTTTTTCACCTCTTTTATCCTATTTTTACCATTCATCTTTATTAATTTATCCCTCGCTTAGCTTTTTAAAATATTCTTTAACTAATTTTTGATTTTCTATTGCAATCTTTTCTTCATATGCTCCTGAAGCACTTGTGAATATTTCGTCTGGAAATGCTTCTTCAAATTCCCTCTCTGGTGGTTCTTCTATTTCGCTTATTGTTTCTATTGTTGGCATCTTTATTTTTATCTTTAGCTCTTCCTTGCCGAGTTTTGCTATATGTTCTCTTCCGTATATATTTTCATCTCCTTCACCTGAACCAGCTGTTAATTCATCACCTCCCTCGTCCCCACCACCTTTTCCTATGCCGTATATTAGTTCTTTTACCTTCTCAAATTTTAGGTTAAAGTTAGCTAGTTGTATTCCATACATTGCTAATAGTAGAATAATAAAGCAAAGAAAAACGCAAGAGAAGACCTTTGCTGTGATTCTTCTCATTCTAACAAAAGAACTTACTTTAACATTCCTTAGGTCGTTTATCACTTCTTTCTTTAATTCCTCTACTACTTCATTGTTTACATCTGCATTATCCACGCTTGTCCTCAGTTTCTCATATAAGGGGGTATATTTTTCTTCAACCATCATATATTTATTCTTTTTTATGTCCCTAAATAAGAGGGCTATGAAGTATGCCAATGTGGGGAACAAGGCATACCATGGATTCAGACTTAACAGCATAAGACCAAGATAGCATGTTAGGAATATTATTACACTGTTCAGTATTATGTCAAATACAAGAATTTCATCTAATATCCTGTTTATTTCTTTTAATACACTTTTGAAGTCTTTCATCCTTGTTCTTCTAGTTGTTCTTCACATTCTTCATATTTATTTTTGTAATATTCTTTATCATAGTTCAGGTCTGCAATCCTTCTTTCTGCAATTTCTAGCTGGTTTCTTAAACTTTCTACATTTAGGTTTGCTTCAGTTAGCTCTGCCCTTGTTTCTTGAAGTGTTTCACTTAGTAGGTCTCTTTCTCTTTGTAGATTGTCTCTCTCTTTTTTAAGTTCACTGTAGAGTTTCTCTTTTTCACTTACTTTTTTTGTAGTAAGATTTAATTGTTCACTCGTTTGCATGAGTATTGCCTTCTTTTCTAGCAAGTCTTTTGTTACCTTGTTGAGTTCAGCAAGTTTTTCATTGTACTCCTTACTTATGTTGTGGAATGATGCTTGATAATATGCTGTAAATCCAGCAAAACTTACAACAGTTACTATTATTAGAATAAAAAATGCGAAATTTACATCCATTTTCATTACAGCCATTTTTAATCACCTTTTGTTCTTTTGTTGATTTTGTTTGAGCCTTAGCTTACAGATGCATGCTTAGATTTTCTTTTATTCTCCTATATAATATATCAATCAAAAATACTATAATTGCAATAATTATAAACGGCCATTTATAGTTTATTGTTTTGATTTTTACCCTTCTTGATAGGTTTATTATTGTATCTTTAATTTTTTCTATGTCTTCTGGGTCGAATACATAGCCACCAGATACTGTGACTAGCTCTATCAGTTCTGGGTTCATCCCAAGCTTTTCATACTCCTCATTATAGTTTACAGCTACAATTGCGTCAAGGATTTTGGCAAACCCCACTTCTTTTGGTATAAATGTTGCAGAGTATAGACCAGTATCTATTTTATGGAATTCAAGTCCTTTTTGCTCTGGTTTTTTATTTGAGATTACATTTACTTGGGTTGGTTTTCCTATGTTTGTGTCTTTTACTCTTACATCAAAATCAAGATTTTTGTTTATATCTCCTACTGCCCAATTGACCATCTTTGTAATTAACTTTGAGTTTTTTTTGTTCAGCAATTGACCTGCCCATTTACTTCCATCATCTGTTGCAAGAATACATATTCTCCCTAAACCATATCTTCCTGCTATTAATATAGCCCTATCATCGTTAGTAGCTATTAATTTTCTCCCATTGGGTTTTGGTACTACGAAATTATAACCACTTAGTCTTGCATCTATATCCAGATTTTTTGTTATCCAATGGTTGTTGTCTAATATCATTAGGTTCATAGCCTCTGCTTCTATCTTCTCTTCTTCCTCGCCAAGGAACAAGTTAATCTTCTGCATTTCATTTGGTTCTAGGTAAATACCTCCTCCGAATAATGCTAGGTCTTGCATAAACTTTTTGTTTGTGTTTTCTCCGACACCTATCGTATAGATTCTCATTCCTTTTTGTGAGGCTTCTTTTGCTAGGTTTAGGGCATCTTTGGGCATCTGTGTTATACCATCAGATATTATTATTATGTTTTTACTTCCTTGGGCGTTCTTTAGAAGATTGACAGCTCTTCTTAGCCCAGCAAAAACAAGGGTTCCACCAGTATCCTTCAATGAAGATATTTTTCTTGAGAGATTTCCGGTCTGCCCTAGCTTGGTTAGAGGTGATACAAGATAGGCGTTATGATTGAAAGCAATTACACCTATATTGTCTTCCAAGTTCAAACTGGTGAGTAGGTTAATAGCTAGTGCTTTTTCAACATCAATTTTCTTATTGTAGCTTGTTTCAGAAAAACCAAACCCAGTGCTTTCTGAGATATCAATAACCAGTACAACATTTACCTTTCTGCCTTTTGATTTTTTTCCTAGACCTACTTGTGCGGGTAGAATACTCTCAAAATAGCTACCCTTGTAGTTTCCTTTGTTAAATGAATTTTCACCCCCTATAACTATTAGACCTTTGCCTTTTTCTCCTACATAATCACTTATAATATCTACATCTTTATTATTAATTTTGTTTGCGTTTATGTCATTAAGTATAACAGCATGGTACTTTTTAATATCCTCCGGTATTGAGCTTACCACATCAAGGGAATAAATAGAACCCAGCGCTTCTTTTAGGGGACTCTCTTTTTCTGTAACAAACAATATTTTAGGTCTTGGTAATGCTTCAACTGTCTTATAATAGACATTGTTCTCTTCAAAGTAATCTTCGTCTACATTTCTTAACCTTGCCCATATCTTATGATAACCCAAACTAAAACGCCAACTAAACTCCTTGTTTTTATCTAAGCTAACCTGCTTTCCATCAACAAATACTTCTAGAGTATATTTTAGATTTCCTATATTGTGTATGTTTACTCTAAACTTATTCTCTGTTTGTACAATTACTTGTGATGGGCCGTCAATGGTTATAGCTACATCTTTTTTAATTGGTTTTAGGTTTAGTGTATGGATTGAACTGTTTAGAATTGAACTGAATAGTATTATATCACCAAGATCACTACCTTGATTGTTATAACCATCACTAATAACCAGGATGTTGTCTTTTCCTTCTATGTTTTGTAATATGCCATCTCCTATTGGAGAAAGTTCACCATGAGCTATATACCTTAAATTAACCGGAAAATATTTCTCTAGTTGTTCTTTTAACCTTGTTGCTATTGAGGTATCAAATATTTCAAAAGAACTGGAATTATCAGCGAGTATGGTGAGTTTTGGGTTTCCTTCTGTTGTTGTTTCTATTAGCTTATATGGAGTTGCAATTGCGATTAGTATTGAGAGAAATATAATTGTTCTAAGTATTATAAATACGATTCTGTCCACTAGATGATTTTTTATGAAGATTTTTTTCTCTTCCTTGTCTTTGAATTTTACGAATGTTATAAAAGAAACAAAGGCTACAATCAGAGCTAGAGGAATTATCGCAATCAAAATGGGAGAGTTAGCTAGGCAATATTCTCTTATACAAAACTTTGTTGTAATCTCCTGTAACATTATAAATCTCCTCTAGATTTTATATAAAAAAACTCAATAAGCAATATTATTATGCCTATTACCAGTAATGTATTATCCAAGTAAAAGGTCTCCGTATCCTTTCCCTTTTCAATTTGAATATTCTTTAGTTCACTCTCTATTTTTATATCTCCTTGGTTTACATTGCTTTCTTCCTCACTTAGCAGATTTACTGCAATCTTTTTGTGATTGAATTCATAGAAACCAACATTGTCCAGCAATAGCTTATCTGTTTTTATCATCCCTTCAGGTGTTCTAATATTCTGTTCATTTATGATGAGTGTTTTACCAGTTTTTTGGTTATATTCTTTTATGTCTTTTCTGTCTGTCAGGTAGCCTATTAGGTTGTACCAGAATATAGGGTAGAGCGGAGTAGAATAAAAGCTAGAGTATTTGTCAATTATTCCGTTATAGATTATTTTTCCTGTTCCTAATTTCATCTCTGTAAGCAAAGGAGAATTATCGCTTTCTGCACTTAGCATAGTAACTGTATTGTTCCATGCTTTTCCTTTTATATACTTGTTTATTGTAGCAAAACAAGGTTCTTCAGAAAATGGGTCTCTTGGAAAGACACTTCCTATAAGGTCAACGCACATTGTGGTTGGCTTGTTTGATAGCTCTATTATGTTAAGGGGCAACATGCCTAGCCAATCTATCTGTGCAATATCTTCTTGAGCTACTATTATTAGTTTTCCCCCATGCTTTGCATATTTTTTTATATCCATCATATCAGTAGGTACAAAAAGCTTTTTTGTTATATCACTTATTATGATTATATCATGGTTGATATTATATGCATTTATAGCTGGGGGTTCTCTTATTTCTAAATCAACTTCGGGCATTGATTCTAGTGCTGCCCTTATTGGTGAACCATCCGGATAGTTCGTTATTAGGAGGATTTTAATTGTTTTCTTTGTAGGCGAGCTTATATAAGCTGTGTTGTCTAATTCTAAGTCATCTTTTGTATCTAAACGGATTTTGCTTAGTCTATTTGGTGTTTTGAATGTTATTTTTTCTTTGGAATCCTTTAGGATCTTGACCTTCCTGCTGGCTATTTTTTTGTTATTTTGACTTAGTATCGCATTCACTTCTTTATCATTTTCTTCATAGTTTTTGATTTCTACTACCGTTTCATCTTTACTTATTATAAGGTTTGTAATGCCAATATTGTTTGCTTTTTCTCTTATTTTAATGAATTTCACAACATTTCCTTTTGCCTCAAGTGTTTTTTTTGCTGTTAATAAATCAGATCCTTCTGTTTGTATAAAATCACTTATTACGGTAACAACTCCTTTTTTGTTTTCAAGTAGGTCATTTGCTAGTAAGATAGCATCACCTAAATTGGTTGTTGTTGCTTTTGGTGTTAGTTTATTTATTATGCTGTTTGCTTCCCCACTTGAACCACTTTCCAGCACTACTAGGGGAACGTTTTCTGCTAGAATTATTGTGTTTCTTATGCCAAGATTATCTTTGGCTTTTTCTATTGCTTTTTGGAATCTTGTAGTTGAACCTTCCTTTGTTTGCATACTAGCACTTGCGTCTATGATAATAATGCTGTTTTTTATCATTACTTTGTGGGGGATTTCTATATAGGGAGCGGCTACGGAGAAAGCTAGTACCACTATTGCAAAAAGTTGTATTATCAGAAGTAAGTTTCTCAGAAGTTTTTGTAGAAAGGATGCTTTTCTTGATTTTTGTTTTTCTTTTAGAATAAACATAAGAGATGGTACAATCTTTTCAAAGCTTTTAGGCCTTATTAGATATATCAATATGAATGGCACTAAAAAAAACAGTGCATATAGGCCAATAGGATTATTGAATGGCATCTTTAATAATGAATCTTAGAGCTATTAGCTTGTTTATGATTATTTAAATATTAATTACTTCAATACAGTGGTCTTTCCCTTTCTGTAAGGTTTAGCTCTATCATATCTTGTTTTTTTAGTAAATCTTCAATATCTTTTTGTGTTTTACCCATTACTTTCATTAAGTCTTGTATTTTCATTTTTACCTCCTTTTTTCTTTGGGCTGTTTGTTTTTTAATTTTACTTCTAAGTCCTTTGGGTTTACAAGTTCTTTCACGACAATTAGGCTGTTACCTAGTTCATACCAATAGACTTCAGAGTTTAGTTTAATACCTAGGTCACGCCTTGCTTCATAGGGTAATGTAACTTGTCCCTGTCTTGTTAATTTTGATTTTCCTATGAATTTTGCTTTCATTCTACTTATTATGATTATTAATCTTAATAATTATATTATTATTTTTATTTATATTAAAAATATTAAAATTAATAATCATATATTTAAAGTTTACGCTTTTCTAGTTATTTTTTGTATGTTGTTTTAAAGAGAATTCTATTAATGATGCATTTTTCTAAAATTTAAATATTCATTAAATCCAGTAAATAGAAAATAATATAAATATAAAACTATTCTGCTACTCTGTCTGGGAGGGATATTATGAAGGAATTGATATTGCATGTGGATAATGTATCTTATGAGGTTAAATCAAAGACAAAGTTTTCAGGGTACGATAAAGATATAAAGAATAAGGATGGAATGGAAGAGGCTTTATTTGTAGCTATCTCTGTGGAGAAGAGAGATGAGAAGAACATAGGACAAGTGGTTAAGAAGGCAGTTAAGGACTTAAAGGATGTTGCAGAGAAGGTGAAGACAAAGAACATTATGCTCTACCCATATGTACATCTCCTCTTTGGTTCAGAACCTGCTTCTCCTACCCAATGTATCAAGCTATTGGACCTAATGGAAAGTGAATTAAGGAATAATGGGTTTAATGTTAAAAGGTCTCCATTTGGATTCTATAAAGCCTTTGAGTTGAAGGTAAAGGGACATCCTTTGTCTGAGTTAAGTAGAGAGTTCGCTCCTGGTGATGAAACAGAGGAAGAAACTGAAGCAGTAAAAAAAGAGAGAAAATTGACTTCTTATTGGTATATCCTGACTGAGGATGGTACCCTCCATGATGTTGGTAAGTTTGATTATAGCAAATACGGGAAGCTAAAGAAGTTTGCATTTTATGAAAAGGAAAAGTCAAGGCTTGTTAAAGAAGAACCACCACATGTTAGGCTAATGAAAAAGTTGGAGCTTGTGGATTACGAACCTGCTTCTGATGCCGGCAATCTTAGGTATTATCCAAAAGGAAGGCTGATAAAAAAATTGATTGAGGAATATGTAAGTAGGAGAGTTATAGAGTATGGTGGGGTTGAGGTAGAGACTCCTATAATGTACGATATGCAACATCCTACACTCTCAAAATATCTCCAAAGGTTTCCTGCTAGGCAGTATCAGATAGAATCAGATAAGAGAAGGTTTTTCTTGAGGTTTGCAGCATGCTTTGGCCAGTTTTTGATGGCACATGATGCTACTATTAGTTATAAAGACTTGCCACTTAAACTGTATGAGCTGACTAGGTACTCTTTTAGAAGAGAGCAATCTGGGGAATTAACTGGACTGAGGAGATTAAGGGCATTCACTATGCCAGATGTTCATGCAATAGTATCTGATTTAGACCAAGCTATGGATGAGTTTAAGGTAAGGTTTGATTTGTGTCTTGATGTTCTAAATAAGATAGGTATAAACCAAGAGGATTTAGAGATGGCTCTTAGGACAACAAAGGATTTTTTTAATAAGAACAAGGAGTTTATCATTAATCTAGTAAAAAAATTTGGCAAACCAATTTTATTGGAAATGTGGGATGAAAGGATATTTTATTTTATTTTGAAGTATGAGTTTAATTTTGTTGATAATTTGGATAAGGCTTCTGCTTTGAGTACAGACCAGATTGATATTGAGAATGGAGAGAGGTATAATATAAGGTTTGTTGACAGAAATGGCAAGTCTAGACATCCTTTAATATTACATTGTAGCCCTTCTGGGGCTATTGAGAGGGTAATGTATGCATTGTTGGAGAAAGCAGAATTTGATAAGAAGGATGGGATGGTTCCTATGCTCCCACTATGGCTGAGCCCTACCCAGGTTAGGGTAATTCCAGTATCTGATGAATTCTTAGATTACGCCATGGAAATAACAGATAACTTAAGAAAAAATAACATCAGGGCTGATATAGATGATAGAACATTACATGTTGGAAAGAAGATTAGGGAGGCTGAAGTTGAGTGGTGTTCTACAATCGTGGTTATAGGTGAGAAAGAAATAAAAAGTAAGAAGCTTCCTGTAAGGGTACGGGGAAAGAAAGAGCTTGTTGAGATGACAACTACAGAATTAATTGATTATATAAAAAAGAAAACATGGGGAATGCCATTTCAGCAGTTGCCCTTACCGAAGAGGTTAAGCAAGAGACCTGTTTTTGTTGGTTAATTTTTTTCTGTTTTCTTTAGTGCTTGTAACAATCCAACGACCTTTTCTTCTTCCCCTCTTCTGAATACATATACTCTACCTCTAGATTCAAAACCATAATCTTCAAGAGTTTTTATAAGACCATTTGGCTCTATGCCCTCTTTTATTTCATCTAAGAAACTATTCCATCTTCTTCTATTTTTAATTCCTAATCTTGGACCAATAGAATTGTAGGAGTCCCTTAGTGTTCTTAATCCCAACCCTTCCATTCTGGCTTTAAGTTCTTCATAGGAGCTTAGATAGAATCCTTCTTTATCCCTCCTAATTACTCCTGAGTTTATTATTTCCCTTCTTCCTTCGGGGGTTAATATTCTGAGTTCTGCTCTGAGAAGTCTTTCTATTGTGCTTCTGTTTACTCTGTTATTGTATCCCCTTGCTGGATTAGTGCTAAGATATTCTCCTAATACTTTGGCTGCTTTCATTTCTCTTAGTTCGCCTATAGCTTGCTCTTGTAGTTGTCTGACCCTTTCCCTTGTTAGTCCGAGTCGTTTTCCTACCTCTTCAAGAGTATGTATATATCCGTCAGGTATTCCAAATCTCATCTTTATTATTATTCTCTCCCTTTCCGGTAGTTCACCTATAAGCTTTCTTACCCACTCCGCTAGGTCCATTCTTTCTACTTCTTGAGATGGTGTTGTATCATATCTTGGAACAGAGCTTTTTATTGTTGGGCTGGCATCCAGACTAGGTTTATACCCCATCATATGCAATAACGAGAGTTCCTCTTCTATCACTCTTTCTGGTTTGCCTGTTGCTTCTGCTAGTTCTTCTATAGATGGATGTTTTCCGTTACCTGTTGGGTTTGCTCTTCTTTTGTGAAGATCCCTCGTTGATTTTATTTTATATTCTGGTATATATATTGGGTTTTGTGTTTTTTCTGCAGCTCTTGTTATTCTTTGTTTTATCCACGGGATGGCATATGTGGAAAATTTGCAACCAGCACCCGGCTCAAATCTTTCAGCAGCCATCATTAGTCCTATGTTTCCTTCTCCTATAAGATCAAAAGAAGGTAAACCTGATTTATACTTTTTTGCGATATTTACCACTAATCTTAGATTATGGTTTACTAATGTTTGCAAGGCTCTGATATAGCTTTCTCTTGTCCTGTCAATCAATCTTAGGTATCTATTTAGCATTCTTTCTAATAGCTCATAATCGGCTTTTGGATTATACCGTTCTGTTGGTAGCCCTAGCAATAGAAGAGCGTTTCTGCCATTTGGTTTGTTTGATGCTCCATTATTTTGTTCTTGTATAATACTTTCAATCTCCTTAATATCTATTATATCTAGACCAAGCTCTGAGATAAGTCTAGCACCATTTCTTATTCTTCTGGCAATCCTTCCAGCAATCTGTTCTTCCTTTTTGCTCCTGTATCCTGGGTTTTTTCTTGCATAGGAGGAATACCTTCTAAAGTCTTCTATATTCTTTCTTAGTAGTGCATCAATTGTTCTGCTATTTGCTTCATGTAAGCGTTTCCATTTTCTTATGTCAAAATTCCTTACAACAGGATTCTTTTTAGACCTGTTTTTCTTGATAGGGTTTCTCTCTAAAGCTGTTACCCACACATATGGGATTCTAAGTAGCGCTAGTGCATAGGTTTCCCTTCTTCTTTTTATTCTTTCAGCAATAGCTCTTTCTTCTTCGGGGCTTAGTAGCGCGTATTTACTGATTTCTTGGAAATACTTTTGTAGAAATGAGCTAGTATGCGTGGCTTTATCTCTCTCTTCGGCTGTAATTTTATCTGTGTTAGTTAAATTAGAGTCTTGTTCTATTGGTTCAGATATGAAGGATATTGTTTCAGCAGCCTCCAACTAATACCACCCTAGTCAATATAGTTGCTTCTTAATTAATAAATCTTACTAAAAAATTTTGTCTTTAACTATATTCATCAAAGTTTATCTTTATTTATTTGTTAGAATTTCAGCAATTTTGTCTGCAACTTCTTTTTTTCCTACAAGGCAGCCATCATATTTTGCTTTTCCTTCAACAACAGCCTTTGCAAATTCATCGCAACCTGCAAAGCCACAAGCTCCACAATTTACTCCTGGGAGGACATCTCTGATTTTTTTTACTATCCCTTCTTCATCTGGCTTAAATTTTTTTGAGGCCCAGCTAAGGAAAGCACCAAATATAAAGCCTAACAGACCCAAAACAGCTATTGGTTCTATTATCATCTTACCATCCCTGAGAATGCTAAAAATGCCATTGAGAGTATAGATGCGACAATAAATGCTATAGGCAAGCCTTCAAATGCTTTTGGAACTTTTGAGATTTCTAGCCTTTCTCTGATTCCAGACATTAGTGCTAATGCCAGTGTAAACCCGATTCCTGCACTTACCCCAAAAACAACAGCACCTATGAAGCTATAGTTCTCTTGTATATTGAGTAAGGCTACTCCAAGAACTGCACAGTTTGTTGTTATCAAGGGTAGGTAGATACCTAATGCCCTATATAGTAGTGGATTTGATTTTTTTAGGAATAATTCAACAAATTGTACTAGTGTTGCT
>Ga0190359_1000026_pt1 | contig 72480 bp, 75 predicted proteins | sample 48721823_MG_FD_161269 | JGI IMG/M metagenome (GOLD analysis project Ga0190359, IMG submission 161269) | Hydrothermal vent microbial mat bacterial communities from Southern Trench, Guaymas Basin, Mexico - 4872-18-2-3_MG | ecosystem: Environmental > Aquatic > Marine > Hydrothermal vents >...
AAAGATTAAGAATTTCTCCCCAACACCCACTTACAATTCTTCACTCATCTTGCCTATATCTTACTCCCATTTAAAAACCTTGTCAAGACCCTAAATAATGCTTTATTTAAGCCAAAAAATAACAAGGAAGATTTTCAAGTTGAAAGTTATCCACAGGCCTAAAAGCAGATCTATTTTTCTTTCTGTACGAATTTATCCCAGTTTTCGTCTAAAATAAGACTATCATAATCTCGTGGATTCTTCCTGATGCGTTTTAATAATATCAACCCTTTGCGAGCTATATTATATGCTCCGTTCGCATCGCCGTTTTTAGGAAATTCTTTTTTAAGTTTTTTCTTATAGTCATCTGCTTTTCTGCTATCAAAAAAATCTTGAATTTCCTCTGACCAAACAGGCGATTGCAAGAAGTCGTTCTTATCCTCCTCTTTTTCTCTATCTGTATTTCTAATTTGGTTTAATAAATTCCATAGAAAGACCAAACTCTTCCTAAAATTGTCCTCATTATTTATTTGCTGGTTTATATTTTTTGATTTATCCAAGCCAGAAAATAACTCTTCAAATTTTTTATATAGATTATAAAATTCTACTGTTTTTTTCTGTCGGTTATACCAGGAACGTTCTAAATTTTTATGAGCGTATAATATCCAATTTTTTCCGCCTGTTTCATATTGAAAACAGAAGCATTCTTTTTTAGGGTCGTATTTAATTTTCACATTATCTTTATAAAAAAACTCTTTTATATCCTTAGCGTTTTTATTTTCCAAAAAAAACGAACAAGATTTTCATTCACAATACGAAAAGCCACGCTTGTTATCTTTCTCTGAATCGTCTTTAATAACTTGCTTAAGCATTTCTTTTGTTTGTTCAGTTTGTGGCTTTAATTCAAACCGCAAAGTCTTAGATAACTCGTAAAGATTAGTAAAATCTTTAAAGGACTTAAATCGTTTTTCTGATGTTGTTTTTGACATATTTATTTAATTTATCTATGTTAATAATAAACCAACTCCCTTATTTCAAGAACTAAGGAACTTGACATATTTATTCCTAATCCGTAAAGTCTTGGACAAAAAGCATTCCAAATTCGCCGCCGTCAACCGCGCCGATGCCGATTTTTCTGAAAAATGGAAAAAGAATATTTTTTCTATGACTTGGGCTTGCCATTAAACCCTGAAAAGCTCTTTCTGTATTTTCCGAAAGGGCAATATTTTCACCTGACATAAAAAATTTTATACCGCCGGCTTTGAGCCGATCAGAGGCGGTTTTACCTTCAGGATCTTGATGGGAAATATATCCGTTTTTAAACATAAATAAAGCGTAGTTCCGAGCAACTTTTTGGATTGAACTGTCAAGTTCTAATTCGGTCAATCCCTGCTTTTGCCTTTCTTTATTAACCAGCTCTAACATTTTTCTTTCAGCTTCTTCATCAAATTTCAAATCATCTGTTTTAAAGTTTATTTCAAATTTTTTAGTGCTTTCCGGATTAACTGTTAAAAATTCCAGTTTATTGAGAGTGTCCTTTAAAATATTTCCAAAAATATTTTCAAGTTTATGATTTAATTTCAAAGGATCTTGAGCGGCAAAATTTCCAAATTTAGAAACGGAAAGTTGCTCATTAAAAAAAGAAGGAAGAGATAAAGTAAGAAAGATAGATAAAATTAAAAATACAACAACTCCCCCATATACAGTTGACACTACGCCGCCCAATAACCTGTTTAAAATTGATCTTGTAACCTTAGAGAAATATTTTGAGGCAAAGCTAAAAGTTGTAACTGATAAGAGAATTTTGAAAATCAAAAAGTTAATAAAAAAGCTTAATAGATGAACGTAAACTAAACTTATTCCAAAATTATCAACTAAAAAATCTGCAGTATATTGACAAGTAAAAATTGCCAGAATTAAAGCAAAAACAAAGGCGAAAAAATTGATTAGAATCGATGTCAAACCCTGCTTTAAGCCGCTGGCAAAGCAAATTAAAAGATAAAAAATTATTATTAAATCAATCCAATTTCCGAACATAATAAATAAATATGCCATTGCGAGGAACGGGTCCAATAAGGCGAGCGGCGAAGCAATTCCGTAAATTACAAAGTAATCCTTTATTAAAGATTATATCATTTTTCTACGGGATTGCTTCGCTCCGCTTCATTCCGCTTCCGATGACATCTTTTTTAGATATTTCGCAGTTCCAGATTCTAATTATTATCTTCCTTCATTTCTTTTTCTTTTTGATCGGTCGAATTCTCTCTTAAACCAACTAAGGGGCGAAAACCGCCTCAATCGTTTAAGAATATGAGCGCCTCGGCGTTGTTTGGCAATCATCTTTCCTTTGTATTTTTTTATTTTTCTTTGAAGTTCGTCCCTCACCTCATTAATAGCTAGAAATAAATCTTCCTTTTCTGTTTCAGCTCTTAAAACCTTTAATCCTCCCGGTATGCTTAGATTAACTTCGGCTCGAAAAATATTTCCTTTTTGGTGATGAAAGGTGGTAATGCCAATTTCTACCCGGGCAACTGTGGAACCATCAAGGTTTTCCTTGAACCGCTCTAGGCTGCCAATTTTTTGATTGATGTAATTTTTAATCTCGGGTGTCAATTCTAAATTTTTTCCTTTGATAATAATTTTCATATTTTAAAATCCAATATATTCAATTTCTTCTTGAAGTTGAATGCCAAATTTATTTCTTATTTTTTGTTTAATTAAACTGATTAATATCACTACATCTTCTGCTTTTGCTTTGCCTAAATTGACAATAAAATTAGCATGTTTTTCAGATACCATTGCACTTCCGATTTTTTTTCCGGCGAGGCCGCATTCTTCAATTAACCATCCAGCAGGAATCATACCATGTTTAGAGAATCTTTTCAATTGAGGATATTTATTTAATAATTTTAAATTTTCAATTTCAAATTTTAAATTTTTAAAGACAGATCCTGCGCTTGGATATTCTAAGGGTTGACTTTCTCTTCTTTGCCCTAAATATTCGCTTATCATTTGTTGGCTTTTTTCTTTATCTCCTTTCTCTAACTGAATTTTCGCGACGACTATAATTAAATTTTTATTGCGCTTAAAAATACTATCTCTATAAGCGAACTTACAATCTTTATTATTATATTTTTTTACCTTTATATTATTTTTTTTATCACAAACCAAAACTTGAGCTTCAGTAACCACTTCTGAAATACTCTTGCCAAATGCTCCCGTATTTCCGCAGATTGCTCCGCCAATTGTGCCAGGAATTCCAGCCGCCCACTCTAAACCAGTTAGCCCTTTACTAACAGAATATTCAACTAATTTTCCCAAATTCATCCCTGCTTCTGCATAAATAATTTTTGAATTTTGAATTTTGAATTTTGAATTTTTAATTTTTATTATTAAACCATTAAAGCCTTTATCTGAAACTAAAACATTACTTCCTCCGCCTAAAATGAAGCTATCAAGATTTAATTCTTTAGCCATACTAATAGCTTTTTTAATTTCTTCCGTATTTTTAGCAATAAAAAACCACCGGGCAGGCCCGCCAATCTTAAAAGTCGTATGGCCTGCTAAAGATATATTTTCTTGAATCTTGGGTAGTTTTTGTCCAATATCCATATTTTAGAATTTTCAATTTTCAATTTATAATTTTTATTAAATTTTCAATTTTCAAATAACTAAAACAAAAATACAAAAAGTTTTAAAATTAAGAAATTAGAAATTAGAAATTTTAAACTTAGCTTTGGGTTTTAAGCTATAATTTTGGCTTTTGAGTTTTGAACTTTGAGTTTAACTTATAGATGTCCCCCGCTCCCATTATCAAAACAACATCATTTTTTTTAATATTTTCTAGAATTAATTTCTCCGTTTCTTTTAAATTCTTGCCAAACAGAACTGTTTTATTTTTTGAGTGTTTTTTAATTTCATTAACTAAATCCAAAGAGCTGATATTTTGGTCGTTTATATTTTCTCTTCCTGCCACGTCAAAAATTTCATTCAGAATTATTAAATCAGCGTTGTCAAAAGAATTTATAAAATTCTGGAACAAATTCTTTGTTCTATTGTGTTGATGCGGTTGAAAAACTGCGATAATTCTTTTGCCGGGGAAAAATTTTCTCGCTCCGTCAATTGTCGATCTTACTTCTGTCGGATGATGTGCATAATCAGAATAAATTTCCGCCCCTTGGCAATTTCCGATATGCTCAAACCGCCGCCAGATACCTTTAAACTCCGCTAAAGTTTTTTTAATAATTTCTATATCTATTCCCAATAAAAGCCCGACTGAAATTGCTGCTAAAGCATTATAAACATTAAAAATCCCAGGAATTTGCAAAGAAAATTCCCCGAGATTTTTATTTTTAAAATTTACATTAAATTTAGTTTTACCATTCTCAAACTTAATATCATAAGCAACCAAATCATTTTTTTTATCAATTCCAAAACTTAAAATTTTGCATTTTGAATTGTAATTTTGATTTTTGATTTTTGATTTTTGATTTTTCTCGTTAACTATCAAAACTCCATCTTTCGGCAAATGCCCAATAAACTCCTCAAACGCGCTTTCATAATCTTTAATGTCTTTATAATAGTCCGTATGGTCAAGTTCAATATTATTTAAGACAATAACCTTTGGCCAATAATTTAAAAAAGCTCTCTGGTACTCACAAGCCTCAAAAATAAAATATTTGCTTTTACTTATTCTGACATTACCGCCGAATTCTGAAATTTTACCGCCGACAACAACTGTTGGATCAAGCCCTGCTTTTTCAAGGATAAGAGCGACCATTGATGTAACTGTTGATTTTCCATGAGTGCCTGAAATAGCGATTCCAAATTTATCTTTTATCAAAAGCCCTAAAAATTCCGGGTAAGTTAAAATTGGAATGTTTAATTTTTTCGCTTTTTGAATTTCCGGATTATCTTGGCCGACAGCTAAAGTATAAGCCGCTAAGCCAACATCTTTATCCAGGTTTTTTTTATTATGCCCAATAAAAATTTTAACTCCTAACTCTTTAAGTTCGTCAGTAATTTCTGACGCTTGGCAATCAGAACCGCTTACTTTTTTGCCTTGCCATACCATCAACTTGGCAATAGCAGAAAGCCCAATCCCGCCGATTCCGATGAAGTGGATTTTTTTAATTTCATTTAGATTTATTGACATAACCATATTGTCATTGCAAAAAGAAGTGTTAGCGACGGCAAAAGGATTGCTTTAGGAGTTGTATTCTTCATAATACAATGACAATTCTTATCTCTATTATAGAATTTTTTTTTAAAAAGTCAAAATTATTTAGAAGTAAAAAAAAGAGGCAAAATGAATTTTGCCTTGTAAATCTTTTTTCAGAATTTAGAATAATATTGTAATTTAATTACATATTTAATTACATTGTCTTGGCGACGACCTACTTTCCCGGGCCTTACGGCCAAGTATCATCGGCGCTGAAGGGCTTAACTTCTGAGTTCGGAATGGAATCAGGTGTAACCCCTTCGCTATAATCACCAAGACAATATAATCAAATATTTTGGTAAATGAAAATAATTATGGTTATTTCTACAGAAATGTCAAAGAAATTATTAGAATCTAGAATATAGAATTTGGAATCCAGAAAATTTGAAAGTTCTAATTTATTGTGAATTACAAAAATGGAGCAAGTAGGAATGATTTATTAGTACTGCTCGGCTAAATACCTTACGGCACTTACACCTACAGCCTATCAAGGTCGTCATCTCCGACCAATCTACGATACCTAATCTTAAGGGGGGCTTCGCGCTTTATATGCTTTCAGCGCTTATCCCTGCCAAACATAGCTACCCAGCGATGCCCCTGGCGGGACAACTGGTACACCAGAGGTTTATTCTCTTCGGTCCTCTCGTACTAGAAGAAAATCCTTTCAAGTATCAAGTCTCAAAATGAGACATAAACGCCTGCGGCAGATAGAGTCCAACCTGTCTCACGACGGTTTAAACCCAGCTCGCGTACCTTTTTAATTGGCGAACAGCCAAACCCTTGGGAGCTTCTTCACCCCCAGGATAAGATGAGCCGACATCGAGGTGCCAAACAGCTTCGTCGATATGAACTCTTGGAAGCTATAAGCCTGTTATCCCCGGAGTAGCTTTTATCCGTTGAGCTTCCACCCTTCTACTAAGGATGGTCGGATCACTAAGTTCTGCTTTCGCAACTGCTTGGGGTGTCGCCCTTGCAGTAAAGCTGGCTTATGCCTTTGTACGATCAGCCCGATTTCCATCCGGGCTTAGCCAACCTTATAAGCGCCTCCGTTACCTTTTAGGAGGCATCCGCCCCAGATAAACTACCCACCAGACACTGTCCCCGGACTGGTATTTGGTTATTTAATTTTTGTTGAAGGGACAAATTGCAAGTATAAAGAAAAAATAGGAACGATTTAATCCCCCTTTGAAAAAGGGGAAAATATAGATTTTGGATCAAACAACCAAATATCAGTCCAGGGTTAGAATCAAAATTTTAAAAGGGTGGTATTTCACTGGCGGCTCCGGTCCTCCCGGAAGAGAACCATCAAAGCCTCCCACCTATACTAAGCATCTAAAACTCTAATTCAATGCCAAGCTGTAGTAAAGCTTCACGGGGTCTTTTCGTCTTGCCGCAGGTAAACGGCATCTTTACCGTTATTGCAATTTCACCGGGCTCCTCGTTGAGACAGTCCCTAAGTCGTTACGCCATTCGTGCAGGTCACTAATTAGATGACAAGGAATTTCGCTACCTTAGGACAGTTATAGTTACTGCCGTCGTTCATCAGCGCTTAAGCCGAGAGCTTTCACCCTCAACCTTAACGTTCTGACACTGGACAGGCGTCAGCCCCTATACATCCTCTTGCGAGTTAGCAGGGACCTGTGTTTTTAGTAAACAGTCGCTCAGGGTCATTCGCTGCGGGCGCCAAATTGCTCCGCTTCCGCTCCACAATTTTTCGCTGGGATGGCCCCATAAGGGGTCATTTTTCATTTTAATATTTGATTTTTGAATTTAGCTGATTGCGAAGCGAAAGCGAAGCAATCAGCGCCAGTCCTTATCCCGAAGTTACGGACGCTGTTTTGCCGAGTTCCTTAACGAGGATTCACCCGTTCACCTTAGGCTTCTCGCCTCGCCCACCTGTGTTGGTTTTCGGTACGGTCTCCGCATTTTTATAGCTTAGAGAATTTTCTTGGAAGGCTCTTCGATCAAGTTCCCCAGCCCCTTTTATACTCCATTATTTTTTTCCCATTATGAAAATGAAATTGAAAGGGAATTTTGTTCGAGGAACAAAATGAAATACAAAAGGGGCTGGGTTCCTGCCAACCTTTGAAATTCATCATTAAAGATAGTTTCCCGGATTTTCCTAAGAAACATTTCTTAAGGCCAGCAACATAAATCCAATAATATGCCTGATCTTATTTCCTCCGTCATCCCGTCGCTTGCGCCATAAGGCGCAAAAATGCAGAGGTTACGGAATATTAACCGTATGTCCATCGACTACGCCTTTCGGCCTCGCCTTAGGACCGACTAACCCTGGGTTGATTTCCATTGCCCAGGAAACCTTAGGCTTTCGGTGTTCCGGAATCTCACCGGAATTGCGGTTACTCATACCAACATTCTCGCTTCTATAGACTCCACTCCGCCTCACAGCGAAACTTCGCTGTCTATAGAACGTTCCCCTACCATCGCTCGTATCTCGCTGCCGTTCGCCACTCACTTCATGGAATATGGAACACAGTTCTATGTTCCACGTTTTATGTTTTATATTAGTGAAGTGAGTGAAGTGAGTGTCGAACAATAGTGAGACACGAACGATTCGTGCCTTCGGTATTAGGTTTAAGCCCCGTTACATCTTCGGCGCCACTTCTCGTAGTAGAGTAGTGGGTTATTACACACTCTTTAAAGGATGGCTACTTCTAAGCCAACCTCCTACCTGTCTAAGAAAAATGACATCCTTTCCCACTTAACCTAAATTTAGGGACCTTAAACGACGATCTGGGCTGTTTCCCTTTTGAGCATGAAGCTTAGCCCTCATGTTCTGACTATTTCGCACTTTCACGCCGTTAAATAAAAAATATTTAACAGCGTTAACTTCTGGCATTCGGAGTTTGATTAGAATAGGTAGAGAAACCTCATCCTACTCTATTCAGTGCTCTACCTCCAGAAAATGCGAAACGCTAGCCCTATAGCTATTTCGGGGAAAACCAGCTATTGCCAGGTTCGATTGGCATTTTACCTCTAACCACAGCTCATCCCCCAGTATTGCACAGCTGGTGGGTTCGGACCTCCTCCCAATGTTACTTGGGATTCATCCTGGCCATGGTTAGCTCACCTGGTTTCGGGTCTCCAGCACACAGCCTGTGGAAATAAATCCACTACGCGCTTTTAACACTCGTTTTCACTACGCCTTCCCCCGCACTTAGCACACGAATACACATATCATGTGCTAAGTGCGGGGTTAGACAAGCTATGTGATAGAACTCGTTGGTTCGTTCTGCAAAAAGCACACCGTCACCTTTGCTTCGCAAAGGAAATCCCAAATCCAAAATTACAAATAACAAATAAATTACAAATTCAAAATTCAAATTTTCAAAATATAAATAAATAAAGATTGTTTTGAATTTTAAACATTGTGATTTTGAATTTATTTGGAATTTGGTGCCTTGAATTTGGTGCTTCCATTGCGAAGCAATGGCTCCGATTCGTTGTAAGCGTATGGTTTCAGGTACTATTTCACCGGGCTCACCGCCCTACTTTTCACCTTTCCCTCACGGTACTAGTTCACTATCGATCATAAAGAGTATTTAGCCTTGCCAGATACGCTATTTAACTGATATCCATTGATACACGCTAATAAATCAGCAGTATCAATAAATATCAAAAACAAATAACGTATTTTCGTAGGACTGGCAGATTCCCATAAGATTTCTCTGGTCTTATGGTACTCAAGAATAGATATTCAGAGTACGCAATGTTTTTCGCTTACAGGGCTATTACCTTCTTTGGCGGTCCTTTCCAGGAACCTTCAACTAAACAAATTGCGTTTTTGTATGACTCTGCTCATCGTCCAACGCATAACTCATAGTAATAAGTTATGTGCTGGACTCTGAGACATATCTACCTTACAACCACCGTTCGTATCTCGCTATCGCTCGCCGCTCGTTTCATGGAAGATGGAATACATAAATAACATGGAACAATTTTTGTTCTTTCTGTTCTATGTTTTATGTTAAGTGAAGTGAGCGTCGAACAATAGTGAGACACGAACGATTTTGGGCTTTTCCCTTTTCGCTCGCCACTACTAAGGGAATGTTCCTTCGCTAAAGCTACGGAACACAAGTTTCGCAATCAATAGCTTGTCCTCCGAAAATTTATTGTAGAAGGACTAAAGCTATGGAAGACAAGTTCTTCACTATTTATACTAATCTTTTTATAACTAAGCTTGCAATCTGAAGCTTATTGATTATTAACTTGCAATCCGAAGCTTTAGCGAAGGATTGTTTTCTTTTCCTCAGGCTACTAAGATGTTTCAATTCGCCTGGTTTGCCTTATGCGCCTATGTATTCAGCGCATAATACCCAACACATAAATTATGTGCTGGGTGGGTTTCCCCATTCGGAAATCCCCGGATCAATCCCTGCTCAGCGAGTCCCCGAGGCTTATCGGAGCTATGCTCCGTCCTTCATCGCCTCTTTATGTCAAGGCATCCACCATACGCTCTTTGAGTAACCTACTTGCTCCATTTTTGGAATTCACATTTAATTATTTTTTACAATAACGATTTAACAACCCCATTAGAAATAAACATAAAATAATTATATCCAGTCAAAACTTATTTATATTACTTATTTATATTTTACGCAATCACAACAAGTTATCGGATATTATTTCTAACGGGGTAAATATTTAATTGTCAAAGAGCATGAATCTTTATTAAGATCCAGAGAATAAAAATTAAACGACGTTTATTTAATTTTTAATCTCCGTTTCTTAATAATGTCGTAAAAATAATTTAATACTGCAGCTATTTAGCAATTTAACCGTTTAATAATTAAAAGTACCGCTTTGGAAGCGGCATATTTTTTTAGAGACAAATTCAATAAACGCGACAACTCCTTTATCCGCTTCCTTTATTAAAATATAGACTTCTTTTACTCATTTGTCTGCTTTTTATAAACCTTAATATAATTATCCACAACCTTTTATTTAATAATAGCATAACTAAAAAGGCTGTCAACCCCCTCACAACAGCTTAATTAAGCAAAACTAAATAAAGCTTTAATTCTGCTTTAAGTTTCCGCATCAAAAACAATAGGTGACATACCTTTTTATCAACTTTTTTACTTATTTAATTTATTCTTTTATGTCCTTTTTTATCTTACTTAAAACATCTTCAGCTAAATCCTTTCCTCCCAAACCAAAAGCAAGACCTCCAGCAATAGCCATCATAATAACAAATCCCGAGAATAAAATTTTAACTAAATCCATAGCCACACCTAACTGTTCTAATGCCATAAATACCGCAAAAATAATTACAGCCCATTTAGCAATTGAGGCTAATAAATTTCCATATTCAATCCCCGCTGTTTTAACACTAGCTCCAACTGTTTTGTTTAAAAATTCAGCTATCAGAAATCCAAGTACTAAGATAATTATTGCAACAATAATATTAGGAACATACGAAATAATTTCATTCAAGAAGTCTGATACCGCGGTTAGCTTCAGAATATCCGCTGCAGCCATTAGAAAAACTAAGACTAAGAACCATTTTACTGCCCATCCCCCGGCTTCTGCAAGGCTTAATTTAATACCCGCTTTTTCAATTTTTTCTTTGATAGATGTCTCTTTAAGTATCTTATCAACTTTTAAAGTTTTTATTATTCGCGTAGTTAACCATCCTAAAGCTACAGCCACCATCCAGCCAACAATAAAAACAAATATCGCTCCAATCACATATGGAAGATAAGCAGCTAACTGATATGAAAGGCTAACAAATGAATTAGTAATTATTTCTCCCCAAGTAATAAGGTTCATTTCTTCTCACCTCCTTTCCTTAAAATATTTTAAGTTATCCACAATTATTTATATTATACCTAAATAATCAAAATCAATCAAGCCCAAATTTTAATCCCAAAGTTTTTAATCTTTATTATTCTTTAAAAATAAAAACCTTGCAAAGTTTCTGGTACAGGGGAGGGGGAATAAAAACAATAATTTTAAAAAACGCAAAGTTATTCATAGCTCTGCGTTTGAGAAAATATTTAAGAAAGCATAAAATTACGATAGAAACAAAAATTAGTTGTTCTATATTTTAAATTGCTTTTTTATTTATTGCTCTTTTTAAAAAGAAAGAAAATAAAAAATCCCCCCCATCGGATAGCTGATTTCTTTGTTAACTTTAGGTTTGGCAGACAGGTCAGCTATCCTATGGAGGTACCAAAAAAAAGAAAGAGGTTGGAGACCTGTCTTGTGAAGTAGGATGGCTTAAAAAATTAGGAGGTGATGTGAAAAGAAATGAGAAAGAAAGTAGTTGGAATAGTAGCAATAGTAGCGATGCTTGCGGCGATAAGTGCAATGGCGGTGCCAGCAAGCGCCTACACTGTATCGGGAAACAGAAACACACAAGTAGTGAAGCTATACTTTGATGGAAGATACGAAGCAAGTTTACTTGCAGCATATCCCGGGTATGCCGCAGATGTAGTTATACACGAAGCAAACCTAAAAAGAATCCCCATCTATAGAACTAGAGATAGTATAAAAACAGAGATAAAATACTACGCGTTAATAAGGATAGCTCCAGATGCATATGTTTATCGTAATGGACAATGGCGATGGCTACACGAAATAGCCAATCCTATGGATATAGAGATGTATGGAGCCGAGATGTGGGTCTATCTGCTAGACTGAAAAATCCCATTAAGGGATAAAGACATTAAGGGATAAAGAAGGGAACAAAAATTAAGGGAGTTTTTATTTCTTCTCCCTTTTTTTATTTCTGAATAATCCAACAGTGAAAACTAATAAACAAGAAACAAAATAATAATAGACAATTCCAATTATTACGATTATTAAAAAATTAGCTATTGCCACTATTAAATTCCCCTCAAGATTCATTACCAAAGGATTAAAAAAATCCATTATTATACCTACTGGCGCCATCAGAATTAGAAAAAGAGGGAAAAGAAAAAAAGGAATAAGTGCAAACAATATAAAAATAAGAGAATAATTTATCATAATAAGCAGTTGCCAGATAATTAAAATAGTTAAAAATATCCCAGTCAATCCGATTTTTAATTTTGTCAATTTAAAAAATTCTTTCATATTCTAAATGTTTAATTTCTTTAACCCTATCCTACCAAACAACCCCGCCCCTGTCAATTTGTCAAAAACGGGAAAATGTGGCAGAATAAAAGCAGTGATTTTAACCCTAGCTTGTTCTTCTGATTATTTTTGCAAGAATATAGTTTATTTCTTGTAAAATCTGCTGGTTCTAAGTTGCGCTTGGAACCATAATGCACTTTTATTAGTGTATCAAGAGATAAAGTAAAGATTAGTTCTTTTTATTGCTTTTTAAAAAGAAAGAAAATAAAAATCCCCCATCGGATAGCTGATTTCTTTGTTAACTTTAGGTTTGGCAGACAGGTCAGCTATCCTATGGAGGTACCAAAAAAAAGAAAGAGGTTGGAGACCTGTCTTGTGAAGTAGAATGGCTTAAAAAATTAGGAGGTGATATGAAAAGAAATGAACACGAAGATATTAGTAGTAGTTTTAGTGGCAACTGTGGTAACGGCAACCGGCATGGCTACGGTTCAGGCATGTTGCGGACCACAAGATGAAGCAGCGGGGAAGATATGCAAAGCTGGTTTTGAAGCGCGAGGATATGAGTGTCCTTGGTTGCCGCCGTGGTGGTGGCCATTCTCCGACTGCTCCTGGTATGGATTGACTTATGCGAAATCAGCTAGCTAGAACATACAGCAAACCCAAAAATAAAAAAACAAAAGCAGACTATTTGAAAATTCAAAAATCTAAATTTTTAAATAGTCTGTCTATTTTTAAAATCCATCTGTTTTATAGAATTTAATACTTATTTTTAAAATACTATTATGTTACTTATATTTTTTTTGCTCACAATTATTATAATAGCATTTTTTTTAGTTAGCGCCTTGATTTTATTTGGACTAACTAAATTATTTAAAATCCAAAATGCTACTTACAAAAATTCAATAAAGATTTTATTGTTTTTTAGTGTTATAAGTATTTTAGTAGAAAGAACTTTTACTGTTTTTAAATTTTTAATTGATTTGAGTTTCTTATTTGCTATCGTTCTTGGAATAATAACATTTTTTGTTTTTCATTATTTTCTCAAAAGATATTATCAAAGTAATTGGAAAAAATCACTGGGCATCTATATTGGTTTTTTTATTTTAAATATAATTTTCAGTTTAGCTATCATCATTCCAATTCGCTATTTCATCATTGAGCCATTTTATGTTAAGGGAGATAAAATGAGTCCGACTTTGATAGAAAATGATTATTTATTGGCTAATAAATTAAGTAATAATTATCAAAAAGATGATATTATAATATTTAATTCCCGAACAGAGATTTCTATTGGAAGGATTGTCGGACTTACTGATGAGGCAAACAAATATCTTATATCAAAAGATAATATAAAAGTTTATTCTGATTCACAAATTCCTGAAATAATAAACGAAAAAGATATTATTGGTAAAGTGTTTCTTGTAATTAGAGATTCAAAAGTAAAATTTGTAAAATAAAAAATATCCTAAAAGTAAAGATTAGTTCTTTTTATTGCTTTTTAAAAAGAAAGAAAATAAAAATCCCCCATCGGATAGCTGATTTCTTTGTTAACTTTAGGTTTGGCAGACAGGTCAGCTATCCTATGGAGGTACCAAAAAAAGAAAGAGGTTGGAGACCTGTCTTGTGAAGTAGGATGGCTTAAAAAATTAGGAGGTGATGTGAAAAGAAATAAGAAAGAAAATAATGCCGATTTTGACGGCTGGATTGATTGTAGTAATAGCAAGTGCTATAGTAATGCCAGTTAGTGCGATAACGCCACCGTATCCAGGAAGTATATATATTAAAGATGTCACAGTGGGAAATTCCAGTGATCCACTAAATTATAACAGCGGTGGCGTGCGAATTCTATTGACTCCCCAAGGAGATAGTGTTGGAATGTGGTGGAATGGTGCATGGGCACTATCTTACTTCACGATTGAATCGTGGGAAAGTCAAACAGGAAAATTCTGGCCTTACCATTGGCGTTCTCGTGAAAGCGTAGCTACAGAAATTAAGTATCATTGCTGGATATTCGATACCACAAGCCGAGTAACAACCATAAGCTTTAATGACGGATGGATGTGTGATTAAAAATCCCCCAACTAAAAACAGACAAACAAAAATCGAGAGGACTATGAAGATCCATAGTCCTCTGTTTTTTAGTTATTCTTTTTTTCTTGATTTTCTAATTTTTTTAATACTAACCGTAGATAACAAAAGTCAGGATATGCAGCCTCTTGGCACAGAGAAGAATCTTCCCAAATTAAACTCGCATCTTGGTAACATATGCCTTTTGAGGGACCAACCCAATAAGATATTTTATTACAAAAATAAGGATTTTCTAAAAAAGCTCGGCAGAAATAATAGTCTTCTTTTAATGGGGTATAAGAAAGATAAATCTCTTTACACCACCAATCAGAATCATACTTTTCACCTTCCATCAGCATTCCTTTTATTCCACCGGGAAAATAATTGTAGCGAGGAGAAGAATAATAAGGAAAATCATACCAAGGATAATTTTCTAAGGAATATTTCTTTGTTTTGCTTACTAAATTTAAACTTTGCTCAAAATTATTATTTTCTACAATAGCAAAACATAACTCTCGAGATTGACTATTTTTAATTTCTTGACAAATATCCTGAAGGTTAATCGGCTCAGTTCTTTTATGATATTTAGGAATTGGTAAGATATATATAAATCCTAGATAATGGAGCACGCCAAACAAAATACACAAACTAAATACTGCCAACAAGATTTTCTGTTTTATTGTAAAAATACTGCTATGAGATTTCATAAAGTTTATTTCTTATAGAGAGTTTTCATTCTTTCTCTATTCTTTTTTTTCTTTTTTAAAAAAAATGATACTATTTTTTTATGGAAAAGCAGAGATATTACACTCTTTTATTATACAAAAAGATTCTTGCGTTTGAGGCATATAACATTGAGAACAGCTATCAAAATCCAAATTATTAAGGCACTCATAACATTTACAATTTTTTGTATTTTCATATTCACAAGTAGAAAAAATCTTTTCTTTCTCAATCTCGCAACTCATTTTTTTAATATCACATTTATTTAAATAAGTTTCCTTTTTCGCTGTTATTAAATCTATTGCTATTCCTGTTATAATTCTAGAGCTTCCATATAAAAAATATAAACTAAGAGGATTTAGAAACAACAATAACAAAAAGACGAAGATTATTAAGATGATTTTTTTATTTTTTATCATGATTATAGTTTTACTCCTTTAATTTTGTCTTAATATATTTTATGTTAAAAAAACTAAAAGTAAAAGAGGATTACTTTTTTACCTTTATTTTTTTATCAAAATCAAAATATAAATCAAAACGCAAACAATAAAATAATAGTAAATTATCCTTAACGGAAAAAGAAAGAAAGAGGATATAACTTCTAAGTCTTGAATTTCATTAAAGGATAAATTTTGAATATTTTGAGCAGAACCAATATAAAATAAATCAAAAGCAATTGTTTTATAAAAAGAACATAATCCTTGCATTTTATAAAGGCAAGTTCGTTGAGCACATCCATCAGGAAAGAAAAGACAATAAAAAATTTTCTGTAGTATAGAATCTCCGTCAAGAATTGGAATTAAAAAAAGTGTTCCAATAAAAATTATAATAGTCAGCCCTATCTTAATTTTTGTCGGTTTTAAAAATTCTTTCATATATTTACAAAGTGTTTAATTTCTCCGTTCCGTTTCTATCTTAACAAATAAAACCAAACCAGTCCACCTCGTTAGAAAATTGAGCGCTTACTGAGATTCACAAGATTTTTATATAAGAAAGTATTTCTATTTTAAATTACCCTTGGATTTTCTAACGGGGTTAATTTGCCAAAAATGGAAAAATGTGGTATATTAAAAACGGAGGAAAAATGAAAAAAATTTTAAAATTTATCTGGGATGAATTTATTTATGGCGGACATTTGCTTCCGTTAGGAGGTGCTGCTATAGTTCTTTTTTCAGGTATTTTGCTGAATATTAAAATAACATGGGATTGTTTATTAGTTTCCTATTTAATTTTTTATATAATTTATTTATATAATTATTTTAAGGAAATTGATATAGATTGTTTAACTAATCCTCAAAGAACAAGACATATTAGAATTTATTTTTCCAAAATACCTAAAATTTTTTATGTTATAATTTTTATTATCATAGGAGATTTGATATATTTTAGTAATGTTTGGGCTTTAGCTTTTGGTACTTTTTTAGTTTTACTTGGATGGCTTTATACAATATCTTTCAAAAAAATTACTCAAAAAATAATTATTTTCAAGAATTTATTTGTTTCCGCAGTTTTTGCTTTATTGGTATTTTTCCCAATTGTTTATTATTCTTATCCTCTAACAATATCTCTTTTATCTATCGCATTTTTAATTGTGGTTTTTGTTTATTCCAAGGCATTTATGATGCAGGTCTTTTTAGATGTAAAGGATATAGAAAGTGATAAAAGAGAAAAACTGCTCACCCTTCCAGTTATTTTTGGAAAAGAAAAGATACTTAATATGTTAGGGATATTTAGTTTTTTGAATACAGTACCAATTATTTTAATTCTATCATTTTGGTTAAATGTTTTTCCGGTATCAACGTTGATGCTTCTATTAACTGTTCCTTTTAATCTTTTTTGTTTTATTCAAGCCAAAAATCAAAATTATTATTCTTACATTCTTGAAAGTTCAGAATTTATCCTTTGGCCCATTCTAATTATTATTGGTGAAATCATAATATGATTGAATTTCTTCTTATTAATAAGGTTTTAATGTTTTTAATTAATGCCGTAGCTCTTTGGCTGGCTTTTTTGGTTTATCATAATAATCCTAAAAGAGAAATTAATAAGTTGTTTATTCTGATGACGGTCTCAATGCTTCTCTGGGTTAATTTTGCTTTTTTGGCAAGATATGTAGGACAAGGTCAAATTTATCAATCTCTATTATTTATTAAAATCGCCTGGTTTGTCACTCCTTTACTTTTCTTGTTTCTTTCATTGGTTGCAGTTTATATTATCAAAGAAGAAAAAAAATATCGTCTTTTAAATAAGATTGTTTTATTTTTAGGAGTAATTGCTGCCTTTATTACTGGGTTTACTAATTTAGTTATTAAAGGAATAAAGTTTGAAAATGGAAATTTGATAGTAGTTTATGGAAAGGGAATGATACCATTTTTAGCGGCTGTAATGTTTCTAATGTATACTACTTTATATCCGTTATTTAAAAAATATTTCAAATCTTTAGAAGAAGAAAAGAAGAAAATTGAATTTTTTTTAATTGGAATTTTCATATTTTATTTAGCAAATATTATTTTCAATATTGTTCTTCCTATTAAATTTAAAGTTTCTCAATATTATTACATAGGTGATTACTCCACAATTTTCCTTTTAGGTTTTACCGCTTATTCTATTGTCAAACACGAACTCTTTGGCATAAAAGTCATTTTGACTTCCATATTTGTTGCCCTGATTGCTATCTTACTTGCTTTAGATATTTTTGTTTTCACCCCCGAACTTCTTATTCAACTCTTTAAGAGTTTGCTCTTGGTAATCTTCCTTTATTTCGGCTATTTACTTATCAAAAGCGTTTTACAGGAGATTGAAAGGCGGGAAGAGTTGGAAAAATTATCCCGGCAATTAAAAAAAGCAAATGCGCACCTTGAAAAACTTTTAGAACTTAGGAAAGAGCTTATGCATATTGTTTCTCATCAATTAAGAGCTCCCCTTACTGTAATTAGAGGAATGATATCTATGTGGTGCGCGGGAGATTTTAAAAATCTTTCTAAAAAAGAAAAAGATGACATAAAAAGAAAGATTTATCTTAGCACAGAGCAGTTAAATAATATCGTTAATGACTTGCTTGAAACAATGAAATTTGAAGAAGGATATTTTAAATTTAAATTTAAACCGGTGTCTATTGAAGAATTAATTACCGAGGCAATTAATATTCTCAAGCCCAACTATGAAAAAAAAGGACTTTATATAAAATTTAAAAGATTATCAAAAACATTTCCCAAAATTCAAGCCGACCGGGAATATCTAAAGCAGGTTTTTCTTAATATTATTGATAATGCAGAAAAATATACTTTTAAGGGCGGAGCAGTAATCACTATTTCTCAAAAAGACAGAAATCTTCTCGTTGAAATATCTGATTCCGGAATCGGTATTTCCTTAGAAGATCAAAAAAAGATTTTTAAAAAATTCTCTCGTAGCCAAAAATCTAAAAAAATTAATGCTACCGGATCAGGTCTTGGACTCTATATTGCTAAGCAAATCATTGAAGCGCACTCTGGAAAAATCGAAGTAAAAAGTAAAGGCGAGAATAAAGGAGCCGCTTTTATCATAACTCTGCCGATTATTCAGGCAAAAAAAATAAAATATAGCCAGATGCGATTGGATTAACATTGAAAATCAATAATTATGCTTTTAAAAAGTTTTTTATTCGGTTGTTAAAAAATCAGTAATAAATTGTTCCTTGGACAAAAACTCAAAGATTTAAAGAAATAAATTTAAATAAAAAACGAGCTCCTTGCGGAACTCGTTTTTTAAAAGTGTAAAAATTTTATTAGTGCTTCAAGCGAAATCGTCTACGAAAAAGAGATCGGTTCCAAAAAAGCCCGGTTAAAATTCCAGCAATAACAAGACTAATCCAAAAATCAGGACCGACTTTTGCTTTTATTTTTTTAGCTACTTTTTCAGCGCCGGCAACAATTCCTTCTTTAGGAACGTATTCCTCGCCAGAAACGATTCCGATTATCTCTGTGCCTTTAGCGGATATATCAACATCTCCGTCTGCCTTGAATTCAACTTCAGTAAGTATATCTTTACCGTTTTTAATTGGCAAAACATCAAGATCAACTTGCCAATCGGCTCCAACAGAAATTCCAGGCGCGTCAAGATTAATTATCCCGTCAGTATCTCCATTAATAATCAAATAATCCGAAGGAAAGATTATTTTTAATGTTCCATTAGTAAGAACCGCTGAACCAGTATTAGAGATAACGATTCTTTCCTGTACTTCTGTGCCGACCGTTTTCTCTTTCGGATAATTATAATTAATCGCCGCCCTGTAAGTAGGAGGTATATATCCGCCTCCGCCGCCATTAGTTACCGGTATTGGTCCACTGGGGCCTGATCCAGACTCTTCTTCAGTTTCTATAACTAAATCGCAGCCATAGACTCCTTTTTCCACGGCAGGCCTCCCTTCCCAATCTTGCCCTTCACTGCCTTTTATACAGGGAACATTAAGAGTGAAGTGCCAAACATCTGAAATATCATCCGGGCCAATCCAAGCTTTACTGATTGTATCGTTTTCTCCTTCATCACCTTTTAATTCCGTTAAATAACCGCATAAATTTCGGTAGTAACCCGGATTGTCCGGATCTTCTTCTGTTTCTTCTCCCTCTTCTACCGGCTTGATGCGTTGAGAAATTTTATATTGGACTTCTCCCCCCTGCCAGGATGGGTCTAAATTAACAGTAAACTCCTTTTCTAAAGATTCTTCTGGGAAAACCGTTCCAAACTCTATTTTGCTTATAAGAATCTTAAGCGGACCAACAGAAGCAGAAACGTTAAAACAAGACCGAAAGATGCTCAACGAAAATAAGCTGACTGCAAATATGGCTGTAAATATAACTAATAGTTTAATTTTTTCATTCAAGGATTTTCTCATTGTAAATTCAAAAGTTAAAATGAAAAATGCAAAATGGCACGATGCTTCGCATAACGAGGCGGACGGGTCATTTTAATTCTTTCATTTTGCATTTAATTCTGAATCATTATCATTCGCTTGGTCCGGCTCTCGCGGCGCCTCTTTGACAAATTCCGGCTTAGCTTTTGGAATATTCACCTTAACCTCTATAGACGCTTCACTTTCTTGTCCGGCTTCATCAACTGCTTTAATCTGATAATAATAAAGTTCTCCCGCCTCTATATTAGAATCAATATACTCCGACGTTTTTACTAAGAAAGTATTGATTTTTTCATAAGAAGCACATTTTCTTTTTCGGTAGATATTATAGCCAGCCAAATCTTTTTCCTGATTCGCGTCCCAGTTCAAAAATGCTTTTCCTTCTTTGTATTTAACGGTAAGCCCCTTAGGCGCCTCGGGCGGATTATCCGGAGGAATAAGTTTTGTTTCTTGAGATTCTTCTTTACCTAATTCTTCTGTATCATTAGTTTGCTGATTTTGATTATTATCTGTTGTTTCTTTAGAAGTTTCCGTATCTGTTTCAAGCGGAAGCGAAGGAATATCATAAGAAGAATCATCTTGGCCCGTCTCTCCTTTTTGACCTGTCTCTTCTTTAAGTTCTTGAGAAGATTTTGGTAATACATTCAATTCTTCTGATGTATCTGATAGTGTATCTGATGATGTGTCTGAAGCTGATGAATTATCCGGAGTCGGCGGTTCAAAAACAGGAGGGCTAACGGCAGAATTATTTATCATAAAGTTTTCCGGACCAATGGCAATTATTTTAATCCAAATATATCCATAATAACAAGGCGAAATGGTCCAGTTAAAGGTTCCCGTGTTTGCTATATTATCGGCGATTAAGTGCAAATTGTCTCCGGGTGTTATTGCTCCATTCTTGTCATTATCGGTAATATAAACAATATTGATTGCTAAATCATCATCAGGGCCGTTAGGATTAGCCGCTTGCCATTTAATGTTTATACTCTGTTCGCCGTATAACGATCCGCCGCTTGGATAAATCACCGAAACTGTTGGCGGGGCAAAATCTTTGAAATTAGAAGCTTTATTGGTATCATAACCATTTTGGAATCTTCCCAAGAGATGACCCTCGGGAACATCGAGACATCCCGGATTCCATAGATTATCATTATAATTTGTCCAACTCTCGGCCGGAGTACCCCAATTCATCTGATCAACAATGGATTCGGAATTATCCTTTAATAAAAGCATATCGCTAACATTAGAAAGATAAAACAAAGACGGATTTGTCAGAACAATTTTTAGGACATTATCAGAAATATACCAATAACTCCAGGTTGTAGCGCTTCTGGAAAGGACGGCAAAACCGCCCGGAGGAATAGTAAGATCGGTTAAGCTTAAATATATACAAACTTTATTGTCGCAAATCTGCCAGTCGCGGATATTAACATTTTCATCTGTTGGGTTATAAAGCTCGATCCATTCATTATCTTTTTCTGTCCCGTGAGCCGCATCAACGTCGTAATAAACTTTATTGATTACTAAATGATCGGCGATTGGGTTTTTTATATGGCTGGTTACGCCCAATACGTGAGCTTCGTAAGCATTAAAAACGGGAACGTTAATTAAAAATATACCAATGATACAAAGAGAAGCAGTTGCTTTTTGTAAAAAACTGGATGGATTAATTTGTTTGAGCAAATTAAAACTCTTCTGCCATGGAGCGTCCTGCCAGCGATAGAAATCTAAAAGTGAATTGTTTGAAAATGATTTTGGCATAATTTTTAATTGTTATTTAAAAGAGGAACACTATAGTTCCGACAGAAGAACTATACAGAAGAACTATGTATAACAACGGGATTCTTCAGCGCTAAAGCGCTCAGAATGGCATCAATGGATTAACATCGTAATACGGCCTAAATAAGGTATTCTAAAGGGATGGTTTCCTAAATGGACAACCCTGCCAATCAATTTATTATACTTTACCGGTTTATCGCTAACAGTATTTGCATCTCCCCGAGTAATAAAATTCTGGTCGTTGATTTTAATTACCCGATGCACGGTAAATCCTTTGCCCTGCTTCATATTCTGATAAACAACTATGTCTCCTATTTTCAAATTTTCTTTTTTTACTCCTTCTATCAGAATCAAATCTCCGGCTTTTAGTGTTGGCCACATTGAAGAAGAAGAAATCGCCGCAATAGGATAAGGGGTTTTCAGAACAAAACTTAATGCTTTGGGAATAAGGAAAACAAAGCCGATAACTATTAAAATATAAAGGAGTGATTCAGAAAATTTTTTTAAAGAATCTTTTTTCATAAGTTTTATCATAGGAAGCTCGCCGAGCTATCCAACAAGCTCAGAATGACATTATCGGAATTCTAAAGACTAAGACCCAGCCGCTATATCTTTCTTTGTTAGCCGAAGGAAGCACCGTTAAATGAAAATCTATTTTTGTTTCATTGCCAGGATTAAGGGTAAAATTATTTTTATCAATTTTAATCAAATCAGAAATATCGCCGAATTTGACAATTTTAATATAAACAGGAATGCTTCCGTTATTTTTTAAAGTAAGATATCTTGAAGCGGCGGCGCCGCGGCAGAGATCCCCAAAATCTAATCTGTCAACTGAAGGGTTTACTCCTAAGTGATTTTCTTCTTGGGAAACCTTTACCACCGCTTTATATTTACCGGCCGCAGCAAACTCTACCACAGTAAACAAAAGCAGAATTACAATCAAACCAAGAAAAACTTTTTTGCTGATTTTTTTGATATTGTTCTTTTCCATAAATCTCATTGGGCAGGCAAAGACTCTCACTTTACCTGTTTGCTTCGGTTTGCTTCGGAGCGAGAGCCCCGAGCTATTCATCTGGAATGAAATCCTAAAGGATTAGCTCCGCAACGCATTTCAAACCTCAGCCTTTAGGTTGATATGAAACCCTAAAGGGTAAATTCCAAATTTTAATTACTAATTTCCCAGCACCATTTTTAAGAATGATGCCGGATTATTAATAATTAATAAATTATTATGGTGTTTGCGCCTCGCTGATTCCATCAACTTCAATCCAGATATCACATCCGTAATCATCTTCTTTTTCAACAGTACCGCTGCAGTTTCCATCCTGATCCTCATATCCTTTAATACAGGGAACATCAAAGAAAATACTCCAAAGGTCTGAAAGATCATTCTCTCTCTTGTGGAGATAAGCTTCTGCTTCTGTATCTCCTTCGCACTCGGCGTTGGATTTATCTAAAAACTGGCAAAGGTCCGGGTAGCAATTTTCAAGATCTTCAGGATTGTCAATACAATGTTTGCGGGCTGTATAAGCGTCTCCAACCTGTTCAACATATTCCGGACGCGGCTTTGGTTTTTGGGCTAAATGATATTTTATACCATCCACTCTATCTTCGGCAATAAAAGAATCGCTTAAAGCAACTGTAAATGTTTTTGAATGCAGTTCTTCGGGAAATACTGTACCGAATTCAATTTCTTGAGGATCAACCGAAAGAGCGTTCTCAATGTGAGCCGTAACATTAATAACATGAGCTTCAAAAGCAGCCAGCATTGGAACGCAAACAATAACAATCAAACCTCCTAATAAAACAGCTCCTATTTTTTTCATCTTATTCACCTCCTTTCCTATTAAGTGATAAGTTATAAGTTACAAGTAATAAGTGATAAAAGTTTCTCTGTTAGCTTCAGTTTCTGACTAGGGCCCTTTCTTAGACCCCAGCCTTTAGGCTGTTTTGAAACACATCTCGGATTCCAACTTTTAGGCTGTTATGCTGTTATAACTTAAAAACCAACCCTCTTTAAAAGCTTTATTTTGCGTACACCGTCGGTTCAAGTCTCTGGCTTGAACCTTTTGTTTTATGCTTAAAATAAGCATAATTTATCTATTCGTTCCTTCTGTAAACTTTCTTTGGGTTGGTTTTTGTTTTTGTTTTTTAAAATTGCTTTTATTATAATCCTTTGATAAAATTTGTCAATGCTTTGTCTGTGATGAGTACATTTGTGACAGTTGCTTGTATTTTATAGCAAATTCAATTGGAGTCAAATAATCAAGGGATTGATGCGGCCTTTCAAAATTGTATTCAATAATCCAAGGAAATAATTCTTGATTAAATCTATCAACTTCCGGAGTAAAGTGAGCATTGTTAATCCATTCTCTTTGAATGGTTTGATTGAATCTTTCTAAAGAAGGATTGTCTTTTGGAGTTCTCGGCCGAGACCAGTATTGTTTGATATTTTCTTTCTTCAGAGCCTCTTCAAAATATTTCATAAACTCAAAGCCATTATCCTGATGGCAGTTAACGCATTGATAATCTAAAAGAAAATTAAGTCTCCGGAAAAAGTCTCTGGCATTGTACGAGCTTTTAGTGGCATACATTCTGGCAAAAGCAATCTTGGTGTATTCGTCAATCATTGTAAAGACATATCTTTTAAGTCCATTCCAATAGATAACAATAGTGTCAAAATGAATAAGATATCCCATTATCGGCTTTTTCTTTAACTCGGTGATCCTTTTCCTTTTTTAGGCTTTTAAACGCTTGACTCGCAGTTTTTCAGCTCTTTTGCGGTTAGGATAAAGTTTGTAAAGTTCAATCACTTTCTGGATTTTCCAGCTGGATATTTTCTCTTGATATGCTTTGTAATAAATTATAGCTAATTTTATCTTTCCCCAATGGATGTGTTCTTTTCTGAGGGCGATGATTCTTTGTTCTTATTCAGAAGTTATCTCCCTTTGTCTTTTATTAATTGGAGCAGTATTTCTATCTTCCAATGTTCTAAGATTAGCTTCGTCAAAACGATTATACCAGTAATAGAACATTCTCCGGGTGATATCAAAATGCCGCGAGGTTAAAGAAACATTCTTTTGGGATTTAGCATAATAGTAGATAATCCATTCTAAACGCTGGCGAGCCTTCTTAGAGAGCTTCAGAGACTTAGCTATCCTTCGCCAACGCTCATATTTACTTAAAAGAACAACTGGCTTAAAATTAAAGAAATGATATTTTTGTTTTGGCATAGATGAGATACTTAATGGTTAATGTTACACCCTAATTTTACCATACTTGGCATCTTAGAGGTGTCACATATGTATCTCATCTTGTGCATGTTTCGTATTCAACTTTTCCGGACCCCAGCCTTTAGGCTGTTTTGAAATCCTAAAGGATTAATTCCACTATGTCTTCTGTGGAAAGAAACCTCGAAGAAAATGGGGGTTCAGGTCAGAGACCTGAACCAATGAGTGAAGAAAGAAACTTTCTGGTTATTTTATAGACCAAAGTCTAAACTCCAAGAAATAAAAACCAACTTTTCTGTAAAAACTTTATTTTCGCACGAAAATAGCTTTGGCATAATTTAAAGCAATGTCTTAATTGGGTTGGTTTTTTGTTTATTTTTAAGAAAATAATTATTTTATATCCCGACTTTTTCTTCTAATCTCGCTATTCTTCTTTCCAGCCAAACAACTTTCTCCCGGTCGGCTTCCCTTTCTTCTTGGGATTTCTGGACTAAAAGTTTTATTTCTCTTAATTCTTTAGAATGTTTCCTAGGAATTTTAGAATGTTCAGTGATTTTGTCTTCTATAAATATTATCCCTTTTTTCATCAATGCTATTAAATCTTTCTTCCATTAATGCTATTGAATTTTTCATCAACACTATCAAAGTCCCTTTTTACCATCCCGGCTAAATCTTCTATGTTGATATTTTCATTATCGTTTTCCGTTATTATAATAATCCCTTATTTTCTCTTGTCAATAATGAGCTATTCACAACAAAGAAATTTATGGGAGAGGGTTTTAAAAAAAAATAAAATCTTTTTACCCTCTCCCTTTTTATTTAAGGTGCAACTTATTATTTTCTACCCTACTTTAATTCCGGTACTGCTGTCTAATTTACCTGGGAGTGAGAGGCCGCTATCGCCTGCTTTAGAATTCCGCTCTCGTTTTCAATAATAGAATTTTCCATTGAAATAACTGACAAATCCTGCTTCTCGAAGCATTTCCACCCCGTTCATTACATGCAACCTCTTACTTTCTTCTTCTTCTTCTTTTTTTTCTTCTTCTTCCATTTTTCATTCCGTCTCCTAATTCAGATTCTGAATCTCTTTTTTAGAAATTCAGACTTTAATCCGTAAGCCGACAGCGATAGCTCTCAGCTATCCCAAAAATCTTATGGACTAAAATCTGAGCCTAAAAATTTTTAAGGAGAAGCTTCTCTGTTAGAAGAGTATCTTTAATATATTATCATCTTAATCCCCTTTTCCCCTTTGTCAATAATGAGTTATCCACAGCTCTAATATAAAAACACCGATATTAACATATCGGCGTTAAGAGATAATCAAGACTTTGAATCTTTGAAAAAATTTGGAATCTTCTATAAATTTTCCAGAGAAACAATCCTATAGTTCAATCAGGGGCGATTGAGCCAGTATGTGAAGCTTTTTACAATTCTTTGATTACTCCTTCAAAAAGAGCGCAAAAACCTATCCAAAGATAAAAGAATAGAAAAGTGAAAGCTAAATTTGAGCGATTAAAAATTTTTAAAAAGTTTATTGCGATAAAATTTTTACTTTTTTTATTCCATCCTGAATCGCCTTTTACTATTCCGTCTTTTTTGTGTTCGGGCATTCCTTCTTCGTTTAATTTAATTAAATATCCGTTTTTCAAAGGGGAATCCAAAAAGGCATCGCTATAAGCAAAATTCGGCTCAATTGGAGAAACTAAAATAATATCACTGGCCTTTGGCATGGAAGGCTCCTGAAAGCGAGAATGCGTATTCTCGCCTTCATTTTTAAAATTCTCGGAAAATAAATGAGAAGGCGCCGGTTCTTGATTGGGGACGGTCTCTGGTTCTTGAGAAGCAGATGGAATATTGTTTGAATCTTTTTCAATAGAAGGTAATACCGAAGAGGTTTGGGAAAATTTTTCGGCTTTTCCCGAGTTAGGCGCAGAATCACTAACCGCGTCTGTCCCGTCGTCCGCCTCATCGGCAGTCGCCGACGGAACAATTCTTGAGCCGAACATTTCAACCACTATTGTGGTTGTCCTGTTTTCAAATTCTCCGGAAACAGCGGCTATTCCGATCTCTTTGTAGTGAGAATTTAAAATATTGGCTCTATGGGTAGCGCTATTAATTAAAGCTTGATGAACCGCTTCAGCGCTCAAGAAATCCATAGCTAAATTTTCTCCGGCATATTCGTATTCGTATCCGCTTTTCTTAATCCAATACCAGGGATCAATACCTTTCGGACTTGTGTGGGCAAAATAGTCATAAAGAAACATATCATGGGCTTTTGCCTCGGCGGCTTTACTAAGCTCAGTAGAAACAGAAAGCGCTGGCAGTTCTTCTTGGATGCGAGACCGATTAGTTAGTTCTAAAATTTTCGCCGGGGTAATCTCTGAAGCATAAACATCAGAAGTAAAAAAAGTAGCCAGAATTAAAACGGCCACCCATAACAAACTCCATCTTAATCTTCTCTCTCGTAAAAGGGAGAAAAAATTTTTAACCCTTAGTTTGTTTCTATCTAACATAAATGACCTCCTTTTAAGAGGTCACCCGTATTTGAAAAAAAGTTAAAAGTTATAGATTATTAGTCAAATGAAAAAATGCCATCTTCCTTAGACCTTTGATTGATTTTGAATGATAGTTTTTTAATCATTTTTGATTGTTGCTCGCCTATTATTGGTTCAAGTCTCTGACTTAAGCCAATAATTCCTTTTTTGTTTTCTCCTTTCTGTTGGTTGGGTTCCTTATGGAATTAATCCTTTAGGATTCCATAACAGGCTAAAGGCTGGGTTTTGAAAGTTAAAATTGCTCCCGTTCCGCTATGTGAAGCATTTTTCTATTTTTATCAAGGTTGCGTTATTTTTTGCTAACAACCTTTCCATTCTTAATCCTGAAAATGCAGAACTCGCCTTCCATTACGCATGCAGGATTGGTTTGGTCTTCTAAAACAGCGGTCAATTCATAATTTTGCCCGTCTGATTTATAACCGTAGAAAAATTCGGGTTCTTTAGGATCAACCGGTATTCCGTCCGGCAACATATATCCATATTCTTCAAGGAATTTATATAGAGCACTTCCTTTTTCACTGGTTCTAATAAGGGTGTGTGAAACCGGATAAGATTTATTTTCTGCATAATACATTTTAAGAGCAAAACTAAGCGTATTTAAATCAGCAATTCGTCTTGAATCATTTGTTTTTGCAGGAGTAGTCTTCTTTATCCATTCACTAAGATCTTGAGCATCTTTCGGAGCTTCTATTGAAACAGGCTTATTAAATTTAGAATAAATATTAGTGGTAATTCCCTCTGTTTTTACCTTCATTTGTAAAGCATCTTCGGGGTTATTAAATTCAAAATTGTGCTTCAAGATCATTTTATAGAGCCGCTTGTCTTTCTTGCCAATCCACAATTCTACATTGCCATCAAAATTCTCAAGCATTTTATCTAATTCTTTTCCTGATTTTATGATGTTTTCTTTAGAAAGCTCTGTTTCTAAAATTTCGTTGAACATTAAAAGTTGATCCTTTATTGCTTTTTTATCTAATCTTCCTTTATAGTGGTACGCCTTTACGTTGTTAATTTGCTCAATCGGCAGTTCTTCTTCAATAATAATCCCCGAACTCTTTCCCCAAGAATTAGACTTTAAAATTAAATCCAGCAGCTTATCGATTTTTTCTTTGGGAATACCGTTTTCTTTTGTTAAATCTTTTAAAGCAAGTTTAAGCCATTGGTCTTTGATTTTAAAAGGAACCATTTTTTCTATCATTGACCCGTAAGGCATTTTATTGATTTTAAAATAAACCGTCTCATTTAAAAATTTCCCTTCTCCTAAAAAAGAAACATCAATGCCTTCTACTCCTATACTTCCATTAAAATTAACTGAAACTTTAGGATTTTTGGAATCAGTCTGGTCAATATCACCATCTCCATTAAATTTATAATTTATTTCTCCGGACGAAAAAAGCGCCGTTGGAGATTCATGCATTGACGAAACATTTTCATTCGAAGAAAAAGAATATTTACCGCTTGTTTCTGTTTGAAAATTAAATGTTTTAACCTTGGACATTTCTTCATTCATCTGAGCAAGCACTTCTTCGGGTGTTTCTTTTAAATGAAGTATTTTCCCTAAGTTGCCGGTGAAATAAAGTCCAGCTAAAGCGCTTCCGCCTACTGCCAATAAAATAAATGCTCCAGCCAAAGGTTTTAGAAAATTTTTTCCTCTTCCGCCATTCAAAGAATTCGGCGTTGGCTCTTTTTTTAATAAAGCGTCTTCCGTTCCTTTATTGGAGGAGCTGTAAATTCTCTCCTCCGGCGAGGGAGTCGGATTCAGCTTAATATTTTCTTTTAAATTTTCCTCATTGCTCATATATATTTTCCTCCTTTTTATATTTTAAATATCAAAAACATATCGCCGACTCCATAGCGGCAATGACCCTATGAAGCCATCTTGTGAAATTTGCGCCCCGAATACACGGCCCTAAGGAGCTATAAAGACGGCAAACGAAATTTTTTCATTGTATTCAGGATGACAGCGACAAAAATCATTAAAATAAGGGTTGTTCACCCTTTAAATTTAAAAACAATTGATTTTAAAATTTAAATCCAAAGTTTTAATTTTAGTACTTCTTGCTGTTTCCATTTATTGTATTATACACCCAATTGATAAAAATGTCAAGATTACTCTTTCTTTTTTTCTTCGCCGGAAACTTCTTCAGCCGGCTTAACTTTTTCTACTTCTTCTGGTTTTATTTCTTCTTCTTTTTCTTCTTCTTGAACTGAAGGAGAAACAACCGTTGCTATCGGTTCATCAGGGCCGGCTAAAATATTTATCCCTTTTGGAATCGGCAAATCTCTAACATAAATACTATCATCAAGTTCATTAATCTTTCCAATGTCTACTTTTATATCATGAATAAGATCTTGGGGCAGGCATTCCACTTGGAGTTTGTCGGTATTTTTAACTAAAATTCCTCCCTTATTTTTGACTGCCGGAGCATCGCCGACAAATTTCAAAGCTACTTCCGCGGTAATCTTTTCGGTCATCTTGACCTGATAAAAATCAACATGGAAAAATTTATCTGTAAGGGGATCAAACTGGACATTATGAATGAGAACCTTTTTTACTTCGCTTTTTGAGATTTCCGCCTCACCTCCTTTTTGGCGAGGAATGATCTGTAATTCTATTAAAGTGCTTTCTCCGGTCTTTTCGTATATTTTCTTAAAATCCCGATATTTTATTTTAAGGGGGACATTTTTGATTTTGTGGCCATAAACAATAGCCGGAATAAATCCTTCTTTCCGTAAATTTTTTACCTTTTTACCTGTTTTTATTCTTATTTCTGCTTTTAGTTGTAAATCTTTCATGATTTATAATTTATTTTATTTATCTATTACTTTTGTTAATCTTCCATCAAAATTTTCTAAAAATTTGTGCATTTCCAAGACGTCATCCGCTGAAATGCTCTTTAATTCGCCGAACCGATCCAGATCGTTGGCGGTTGCGTCGGTAAGTATGCTTACCGACGTTATCCCGAAAACTCCAAACCCAACAGCGACCATTACCGAACCTTTGCAATGCTGGCAGGTTAAGTGCAAGATTATAAGATCGTCTTTTTTGCTCAAAACTTTTACTCCTTTAAAACTATAAGCATGATTGCACAGGGGGCATTGAGCTAAAAATTTAAGATTTGTAATAGGATAGAATTCAGTCATACTTTTATATTACTCCATTATAAATCATTATAAATCATTATAAATCATTGTCAAATGATGTCTCTATCGTTTTACGGCTTCTCGCAGCCGCGCTCTGTAATATTCCCAAAAGAATAAATAAAGTCAAAATAAAACTTCCTCCATAACTTATAAAAGGCAGAGGGATTCCGGTAATAGGCGCAATTCCCATATTCATTCCCATATTTATTATCGCGTGAGAAGCAATCATAATAAGAGCTCCGGCGCTGAGCATCTTGACAAAGTTATCATCACTGGTGACAGAGATTTTTATTAATCTCATAAAAATTACGCCAAATAAAACAATAATTAAGACAGCTCCGATAAATCCTAATTCTTCGGCGGCGGCGGCGAAAATGAAATCGGTTTGAACTTCGGGCAAAAACTTAAGCTGACTTTGTGTGCCTTGCCCCAAACCTTTGCCAAAAATGCCTCCGGAACCAATAGCAATTATTGCCTGAATAAGATTATATCCGCTGCCCAAGGGATCAAAATTTGGATTGATAAAAGTGATAAATCTTGCCTTTTGATAAGATTCTAAAACAAACTGCCAAAGGATTCCAAAAACAGCAAATCCCGCAAGTATAATTACAAACAAATCTCGCCATCTGATTCCAGAAACCAGAATCATTCCCAGCCAAATGATTATCATTATTAAAGCTGAACCAAAATCCGGTTGAGCTAAAACCAAAACAGCGGGAATTGCCACATAAAATGCCGGAATTAAAACATGGCGTATCCTATGCATTTGATCATGATATTTGGCAAAATATTTCGCTAAAACAATAATCATAATCAACTTAACCGGCTCTGACGGCTGAAAACTGAATGCGCCGAAAGAAAACCAACTTGTCACTCCCCTAATTTTCTGGCCGAATAAAAGAACTAAAATCAACAGGACAATTCCAATGATATATAAAAAACCGGTATAATTCCACCAAGCCCGATAATCGATCTTAGTCAATCCAAACATTAACCCGATTCCCGCTCCTATAAATAAAATTTGCTTTTTAAAATTTAAAAAATCAGGCGACGATTCTAAAGAAAAAGAAGTGCTGTAAATAATAACTAGTCCAATCAGACTTAGAAGCATAACAGCAATAAATAAAACCCAGTCTATATCTTTAACGATGCGCGAATTCATAATTATTCATATTCCATAAATTTTTCTCCTTCACCGTACCTTTTTAGAATATTTTGCGGATCAAACAGATTAGTATCAATTTCAATAGTGAAGTTAGATACCTCTTCAGGAAAAGGATAATACCAAATTGCGTTAAAATATCTTTTTTCTCCGGCCATCATTGTTGCCATATCTGTGGTGCTTACCCCTACCGGTTCTCCTGTGGCATCATATAAAACTATGTTAATATTTATTTTATCAAGATCATAAAGATTATCATTAACGACAACTCCCGAAACCTCGCCAACCGCCGAGCCGTCGGCTATAGATTTATATTTCCTGTCTTTAACAGGAAATTTTAATCCTTTAAAATTTTGAAGCTTTTGCCAAGAAATGTAATCAAGACTTAAGCTGACTTTGTCGGGAACGATAATAGTATCTATTAAAGTTTCTATTATAAATTTTTCCTGATTTGGCAGTATATAAGACGAGCCTTCTCTTTGTCCTAAAATCCTTCCTTCTTTATCATATAAAGTGAATTGATAATTTAAAGAGCCAATTCCCCAATCTTTGTTGGGATTTTTAATGCTTGAGATTAAATCATAGCTTATCGGACCCGAGGGAATGGCTTTTGTCCAAAGAATTTTGAGGTCTTTTATTTCTTTCGGCGGCGGGCAAATTTTGCAGGGACCGCCGCAATCTATCCCTGTTTCGCCTTGATTTTGAATTCCGTCAAAACAGGAAGGACGGGGCTCATAGCATAAAAGATAAATTAAAGAAGCAAAAGAGGCGCAAATCAGAAAAAAAATAAAAGCGATGGTAAATTGTTTTAATTTCCGATGTGTCATAAAGAATTAAGAATATTTCCGTAGGCGACATCCATAAATGAATGCCGCCTACAGCTTATATTCTATCAGGTTTTACTAAATGGCTCAACTTAAAATTTACAAATTTTGAAAATTTGGTATAATGATAAAAATAAGATTGATTCTTTTTTAGATATTTTTTATCTAACTTAATTGAACTTTATGGCAAGAATTTGTATTTTTGGAGATAGCATAACTTATGGAGCTTGGGATAAAGAAGGCGGTTGGGTGCAAAGATTGAGAAAATTTTTAGATAAGAAAACTTTATCTGAAGAAAATTCTTATTTTTTGGTTTATAATCTTGGTATTTCAGGAGATACAACAGAAGATTTATTAGAAAGATTTGATTTTGAAATAAGACAAAGGTTTAAAGAAGAAGAGAAAACTTTTATTATTTTTGCTATTGGGGCGAATGATTCATATTTTCTTCATAGCAAAAATGATTTTAGAACTCCCATTGAAAAATTTAAAGGAAATGTTTGTGAATTAATAAAACTTGCTCAAATATTTTCTTCTAAAATAATTTTCGTCGGTTTGACTCTTGTTGATGAGGCAAAAACAACTCCGATTCCCTGGGATATAAATAAATCATACAAAAACGAATATATTAAAAGATATAACGAAATTATAAAATCTGTCTGTAAAGAAAATAAAATCTACTTTGTTGAAATTTTTGAGGATTGGGCAAAAACTGATTACAAAAAATTATTAGAAGACGGCCTGCATCCAAATTCAAAAGGACACCAGAAAATATTTGAGACTGTAAAAGACTTTTTAATTGAGAATAAGATAATCTAAAGCCCGAATCCGTCCATTTGCGACATCTTTTGCGCCGCAGCCATTTGAACTTTCTTCATCGCTTCATTAAGGCATTGGCGTAAAATTTCTTCCTGCTTTTCTTTTTCCAATTCAGAATTAATCTGGATCTGCTCCACTTCCATTTTTCCATTAACCACAACTTTAATCCCCTCTCTTTCAACCTCTGTTTTTTCCTGAGCAAGAGAATCTTGAAGCTTTTTAAGCTGTTTTATTTTTTTTAATTTGTCAAACATACTTTTTCAACCTTTTATTTATTTTTTTAAAACTAATAAATGTAATATACGATAAAAAAAACAATATTTGAAACAGTCTTGAACTTTAGATTTTGAATTTGGTGCTTATTTTCTTTTATATAAAAACCTCCATTTTCTCCGAGACCAATAAGGACCGGCATAATCAATGCCAATCCGACCGGTGGCAATAATTTGAAACGGCTCGACATCTGCTTTTCTGTCCTCCAGCCAGATCCTTTTGCTCTTAGTTAAATCCTCGCCATAAAAAGATTTATCTAGATTCAACCACTTGCATAATTTTCCCGGCCCATTAGTTAAATTCTTTAATAGTTCCAAGCTTTGAGTTGTAGTTTTGAACTTTGAACTTTGAACTTTGAGTTTTTTATTGATTATAGGTTCAATCGCCCTAATCAACACGCATTCCGGTTGATCTTTTTCGGCCGTTGTAATATTCAACTGCCAGTACATTCCATAAACCAAATAAATATAAATGTGTCCGCCTGTCAAATATTCAACTTCATTTCTCGCTGTCCGCTTTCCTTTGTAGGCATGCGAAGCTTTATCTTGAGGGCCAATATAAGCTTCAGTTTCTATAATTTTTCCAATCAATTTTCCTTTTTCTGTTTTTCTAATAATATATTTCCCTAAAAGTTCCTTGGCAACTATTAATGTATCTCTTGTATAAAAATTTCTGAGTAATTTCTCGTTTTTCATCGCCTGTTTTGTTTTTAGAACCTAATATATTCGTTCCAAACTTCATAAAGCTCTTTTGTAGCTTTGAGATCCCTGATATTATATCTGGCAATTTCAAGAAATTTCTTTTCTTTAAATAACTTTGTTACATCATTGCCGCTTATGCCTTCTGCTTTAGGACTTTTAATTCCAAAAACCCGACTCCAGAGGTGGAGATTGCCTCGCCGCTGGACCGCTCCATAAAAATTCAACTGATCAAATAAATCGATATGTTTGGCGTCAAACCTCTGGCTGGTCAGATAACGATTGCTCATTAAATCTTTAGTCGGTTTAACTTTATGGACTGCTGAACGAACCACAAGAAAAGGAACATCAAATCTCCTGCCGTTAAAGCTGATAAACTCCTGATATTCTCGGGCGCCTTTCCAAAAATTTTCCAGCATTTCTTTTTCTGTCATCTGTTTAAATCTAATACCATCTTCTTCAAATTCTTTTATCTTCTCGCCCGGAGCTTGAAAACAAACAACTCCCTGGTCTTTTTCGTAATCCAAAATGCCAATCACTACAATCTCGCCGGTCAAAGGCGAAAATCCAAGCCCTTTTTTAAAATCCTCAAGGGCTGTTTGATATTCCTTGTCATTGGCTGACTCTTTTTTAATCCAGCGCGTTAAAACTTCCTGAGTTGTTTCATCAAGCGAGTCAAAATCTTCTCCGATTGTTTCAATGTCAAAAATTAATTTAGACATAATTATTTCTTTTTCGCTTTTTTGCGAATTGGTTTAATTCCAAGCTTGGCAACTTCTCCTTTAAGCCGAGGCGGACGGCGAAGCGGCGTCTGAGATCTTTTTCTCGCTTTATCTTTTGACGATTTATTATTGGTTATCATATTTATTGTGTTTTTGCTAATAATTTTTAAAAAATTAACAGTAATGATTCCAAATCTCAATTTTATCTTTAAAGCAAGTCTATCTTATTAATAACAATACTGAATTTATAACCAAGGAATTTTGCGGCCCTGCGGCAATAAGCCATTCTTTCAATAAAAATTTCAAAATACTCCATAATTGAAATAATTTTTCGGTCAACTTTTAAAGAAAGGAGAATTTTCTTTTTCTTTTTGTCAATTTTCACCTTGCTGTCCATCACCGCATAATTAACTCGGTCGTGAATATCGGATTTAATATTTTTGATGTCCTTTATCCTCACTCGAGAACGATGAACATCTGATTTATCGGCGATAACTACTACTGCTGACACTGGATTGGTAAGCTTCATTTCTTGGCTTTTATCGTGATTGGCAATGGCTTGCATTACCACGCTGACATCTACCGGATCCTCATTGGAAAAAATCTCGTGAAACAAAAAAGCTCCCCAATAATGATGCTGAGTCCTCCCTAAAAAATTTCCCATATCATGGCAAAATCCGGCAATAGCTGAAAGCTCTTGCTGTCTTTTTGTGAGCCCTGTCTCTTTGGCGATATTTCTTGCGCGGTCAGCTACAAGACGGCTATGTCTCAAACCATGTTCGCCATAGCCAAGCGCCCCAAGAGCTATCTCAGTTTGATGGATAAATTCTAAAACTTGAGGATTCTTTTTGACTTGAGAAAAAGTAAGCATAATTTTCTTTGTTTTTGCTTCAAATTTAATTTAAGCTAAATTTTCATTTTTAAACTATCATTTTTTTATACTTTTGTCAAAAAAAACAAAAAGCCGAGTAATTTCCGGCTGAATTTAATTATGAAAATCAGAAATATCTTTGCTGGTTCAATTCTCTCAATTAAACCTTTTATTTCTGATTTCAAAATAGTTGTTACTATCAAATGAAGTCTTTTTTACTTGGCATAGTCAATTCTGAAATTTAAACCTGCGGTTCAATCAACATAATTAAACCAACAAATAAGCTTCTTTCAAAATAAACGGTTCAAGCCAGGGATATGAACCAACAGAATATATTGAACCATAAAAATCAAAACTTTGATTTTTATAACTCTATTTTTCCTTTTTCGCTTAAGTCATTAAGCGAATTAATCAAAATCTTTCCGTCAGAAATTGAATAGAGATAATTATCAATATAAAGATTGCGCTTGATGTTTAGATTGTCGCCGCTAAAATAATCTCCGCTTTTCTTAAATATCTCATCACTTTCATAATGAGTTACCCGCCCTTTTAGAACAAACCCTTTATCCAAACTTATATCATAGACATAAGAACCTTGAAATACATAATCACCGCTAGCATGAGGAGAAAGATCAGGATCAGCTTTCCTTTCCTGGGAAATTTCAGCAACTAAAACTGGAATTACTAATAAATTTTTCTCTTTATCAAAAAGAAAAGCTTTGTGATCTTGAATAATTGGAGATTGTGTGCCCCTGTCGCCAATTCGTACCTTATACATCTCGCGGGGATTATTAAAATCAGAAACATCAAAAAGAGCCATTTTAATTCCTAAATCCACCACTCCCCAACCTTTTTCTTCTGTGGTTTCTTTGCCGATTCCAATAATATGATTTTCATCATAAGGATGAAGATAATCAGAGTATCCGGGAATTTTTAATTTGCCTAAAATTTTTGGCTTTTTGGGATTAGAAAGATCTAAAGTAAAAAACGGATCCAATTTTTTAAAAGTAACCAAATAGGCTTTTGGACCCATAAAACGAACTGAATAAATTTTTTCGCCCGGCGCAATGTTTTCTATTGAAGAAACCTTTTTGAGATTTGTATCCAAAATATAAATATTGTTAGAAGTCTGGTTTTGGCCGATAAGCAGGTGTTTGGTTGTGGCAATTCGGAAATAAGAATTATATTCATCCATCGAAAATTGGTTTAAAATCGTGCCGGGAACCTCGCCCTTTGTCAGATATTGAATTTTGTCTTTATCTAAAGAAAATTTATAAATCTCAGTTTTCTCTCTGGGTTCTTCAAGTTTATCAATAATTTCTCCAAGAAAACCGCGACTATATTGGTATCGTGCGTTAGCAATATAAAGATTTTTCAGAGACGCGTAAATGTTCTGGCTTGAACCAAGAATAACTTTTTTTGCCGGCTCCTTTATATAATTATCAATTGGAAGACCAATTACAGAAATATAACAGGCGTCATTAATCGGTTCAATATAAGAAATTTCAGAACATTTTACTAAGGGCTTAAATTCTTTTTCTTTATTTATTTCTTTTCCTTTAAGATCACGGTAAACCGGAACAAGCCCTTTAATTTCACCACCTGTAGGCGACATTGGCCAATCTCGCCTATTTTTATCAATAAAAGTTCCTTTTTCAAAAATTCTGTAATCAGGATAACTATTTAAAACAAAATAAACATAATTATCAATTTTTCTTGAAGAAAGATAATTACCGGCAAATTCTAATTTTCTTTTAAGAATTGGGTTTTGGCGGTCAGATACGTTATAAATTTCTACAAAAGTCAAATTGTTTGGATACGGGTAAGGATAAATTTCCGGCACTTCTTCTTCCATCCATCCCATTTCTGGATAATAATGATAATAATTTCTCCTTCCAAAAACCAAAAGATTATCATCGTCAATAAAAATCTCATTCGGGCTGCTGCCGCTTGATAATTCTATTTTGGATAACAGCTTAGCTTGCTCTGGCGGATAAGCTTCAGAAATAGTCAAAGTATTTTTACTGACCGTGTAAATATACTTTCCGTCTGTTTTGACAATATCAGCTTCATCAACGCCGGCAACTTGGATATTTGTTTCAGAATAATCAACTTCAATGCCGCCTGGCGCAGAAGGAGCCTCTTCTGTCATCGGAGCCGTTTTTTGAATACCGCGGTAGTTAGCCCAATCGTCATGCAACCAGCCTTTTTCTTTACTTTCTTTATAATAAGCTTGGAGTTTATTTTTGAGATCACTGCAGGAATCGCACTTCGGCAGTTCCGGAGTCCTGACAACTACACTCGGGCCCGAAAGGCGAGAAACAGGTATAAGCGGCGATGTTGCCATTCTTAAAATAATAAAAAAGCTTATCTGCATTAAAGTAAATACAGCGCATAAGCATAAAAATAAAAGAAACAGTTTTTCTGAAAAATCTCCTTCTTTGTTAGGCATAATTTTTTAGGTCATTTTAGAAAGTAAGAGAAAAACAATAGCCATTAGAACGAGGACTATTCCAGAACCCAACATCGCCAGCAAAAACTTGTTGGTTAATTTTTCTCCGTTGTCAGTCATATTTTTCTTCATAATTATTTTATTATTTATTATTTATCCACAGTTATTATATTATCATAAATCTTCTAAAAAGTCAATAGTAATACTGTGGATAACAATTTACTTTAATTTAGCCCGAACAATTAATCTTTTTAAATTTGTTCCAATGGGCCAACAAGTCATTAAGGTTAGAATCGATTCAGAACTCCCTTCTAAAACTTCAACCTGTTCTGGATTAACCAAAAAACTTTCAATAACTTCGTACCGATAAACTTCTCCTTTGTAATAAATAAAAATTTCGTCTCCTTTTTTTAATTTATCAAGAAAGACAAAAACGGTGTTGTAATCACCGCCTCGCCAACTATAATTAGAACTGTGCCCGACAATAAAACAATTGCCAGTTTCTCCGGGCAGGCCCGTACCAAGATAATGGACTACTCCCCTCTTTAAGTCTTCTTGAATATCTTCTTCTTTCCTGCTTTTGGAAAAAATAATCGGAGAGGTAACCCCGATTTTGGGAATAACAAGACAACTGTCTTTGCAAATATCTTGGATATTTTGATTTTCTTTTTCTTTCTCTTTTTCTTTTGCCGAAGATGCCTTCGGCTTTTCCCGGTCTTCAGACTTATTATCACCGCCAACTGTTTTACCTTTTAAAAACGGAACCTGGTTAATCTTTTCTCCAATCTCTTGATTATTTGGCGGCTGCCAAAAAAATCTCAAATATAAAGCCCGCCAATTAAGAAGTGCAAAAACCGCGGCAAGAATAACTCCAAATATAAAAGCAAACTTTACCCCGATAAACAGTAAATGTTTAACGGAATTCATAAATTTTGAAACCATTTTTGAAGCTTATTTTAATTCCACGCTTGCCCCAGCTTCTTCTAATTTCTTTTTAAGTTCTTCCGCCTCTTGCTTGGGCGCTTTTTCTTTTATTACTTTTGGAGCTGCGTCAACTAAATCTTTAGCTTCTTTAAGGCCCTTTCCGGTAATTTCACGGACAAGTTTAATGACAGCGATTTTGGATTCTCCCGGCGCTTTCAGTTCAATATCAAATTCGCTCTTCTCTTCCTCTTTCTGGCCAGAATCCTCCTTTCCGGCTTGCGGAAACGCGCCAACCGCGACTGGCGCCGCTGCCGACACTCCAAATTTTTCCTCTAACACTTTCACCAATTCGGACAATTCTAAAACACTTAGTTTTTCAATCTTCTCAACTAAATCTTTAAACTTTTCTGGAACTTCTACTTTCTTTTCTTCTTCTTGTTTTTTTTCAGATTTTTTTTCTTCTGTCATAATGATCATATTGTCATTTGTTGCATTACTATATTGCCGATTCCCTAACAATAAAGCAACAACAAAATAACAATCTCTTATTATTTATTACCAATAGCTTTAATTACATAAACTAAACTTCTTAGATTTCCGGTCATTGCATTAACAAATCCACTGATGGGACTGGCAGTGGTCCAAACTAATTTAGCCAACAATTCTTCTTTTGAAGGAAGTTTAGCCAATTCTTCAACTTTACCATCGCTAATATAGCTTTTATTAAAGATGCCTCCTATTATTTTCAATTCTTGGTTGGATTTGGCAAAATCATAAATAATTTTAGCAACCTTTACTTCATCTTCATAACCAAAAGCCACTCCAATTGACCCTTTTAAAAAGTCAATTTCAGAAACTTTAAAACCCGCATCCTTTAAAGCGAACTTGATAAGAGTTTTTTTTGCTACCTTATAAGCCATTTCTTCATTTCTTAACTCTTTCCTCATTTTCTCCATTTGGGCAACTTTCAAACCATGAAAATTGGTAAAGACTACTGTTTTAGCTTTGGAAAAATTATCAGTTAATTCCTTAACTACTTTTTCTTTTTGCTTGCGAGTTAACATAAGATTAAATTGCTAAATGGTTAAATGGTTTTTTTACTGACTCCAATTCCCTGACTGGAGCCCATTTGTTAAACTTTTAAAAACAATAAAAAAATCTGTTCTCCACAGACTTTATAATAAGATTTATTTCTTTTCTTCTAACTTATTACTTATTACTTATTATTCTACCTCGGCAGGACTTATTTTTTAGACAAGCTTGCTCTGAGCTTGCCAAAGGGCCTGCTGTCTGTGGATAATTTATATTTTTAAAAATTAACTTATTTTAATTTCAATCGTATTATATACCCTCTAAAAATTCTGTCAACCCCGTAGAGAACTAAAGAATTTGAATAATTTAATAAATTTAATTCTTTTTAAAATCTCTATTGATTTTGGGTTATGTTCCAGTCTCTCTAACGAGGTCAGCCCCAATGGCAAATTACGCTTCTAAAGCATCAGCTATTGTTTTTCCAAATTCCCGAGCCGCATCTGGACCATTTCCAGTAATAATATTTCCGTCCCAAACCACTTTTTCATCTACAAACTCCGCTCCTTGAGCCTCTAAAATTTTTATCGGGCTTCTGTCTAAAGGCGATGACCAGACTGTCGCTTTTTTGCCTTTAAGCGCCCCTGCTTTTGCCAGAATAACCGGCGAGATACAAATTGATCCTAAAACTCTATTTTTCTCTATTGCCTCTTTTAATAATCTATAAGACTTTTCATTGTCAAGACATTCAAGACACCCTGAACCGCCGACAAAAACTACCGCATCAAAATCACTGACATTAATTTCTTCTACCGTCAAGTCAACATTTACCTCGCCGCCATCGGCTCCAAGAGCAGTTCCCTTTTCGTTTGAAGCAGTCTTTGTTTCTACTCCTCTATTTTCCAAAACCTCTTTTGAAACAAAATATTCTTCATCCCTGAAATTTTTAAAAGCAATGATTATTACTGCTTTTTTATTCATTGAATTATCTCCTGTTATTGATCCCGTACGGACGCAAAATTTTGCGCGCCTACGCCTTTTATTTTATTATACCACAATTAAAACCCGAGGCAACCAGATCCGAGAAACAACTATCTTCTGTTTTTTTTGCCAACTTCTTTTATCTATAGTGAAATTTTAACTGGGTGATTTGGTTTCTTATTGAATAACAAAAAGTCTGTTTGCTTTTTTCTTAGCAATTATTGATTAGAGAATACGCTTATCTTTAATTATTTTTTGATACAATTTTTCAAATTTTTCGATAACACGTTTTTGATCATGTTTTTCAATTAATAAGCGGCTTTGTTTGCCCATATTTTCTAATTTGCTTTGATCGCTAATAATTTTTAACATTTTATCAGCCAAATCATATTTATTTAATTCAAAAAGAAAACCATTTACTCCCGACTTAACCAATTCTGGCAAAGCTACCGCATTAAGAGCTAAAATCGGCAAAGACATTGCCATAGCTTCCATTACTGCAATTCCCTGCAATTCCGCTGAACCAGAACCGATATAGACATCAGCTAAATTTAATAATTTTCGTAAATCATTATCATTAACTTCATTGGCAAAAATAATATTTTTTTCTAATTTTAAATCTTGAGCAATTCTTCTGAATTCATTTTCATCCTTGCCTTTTCCAACAATCGCTACCTGAATTTTTCTCTTTTTTAAAACCAGTTTAGTAGCCTCTATTATTAAATCAACATTCTTATCTTTTTCTAAACGTCCCACAAAAATAAAAATCGGGATATTTTTATCTAGATTAAATTTAACAAAATCCTCGGTTTTAACCTTTGTCGGTTTGAATTTATTTAAATTAACGCCATTAGAAATAACTGCGATATTATTTTTTAAACCAATTTTTTTTATTAAAGCTTTAGCTGCTAACGACGGTGAAGTAACATAATCAAGTTGATTATAAATTCTAACAAAATCCTTCCACATTATATCATTGGCTTTCTTAGCGACAATAGCTGGTAAATATTCCAATAAATTATCCGGCATAAAATGATTAGTGCCAATAATTGGTATATTATTTTTCTTAACACTTTTTAAACAAGCTCTGCCTAAAATGAAATGGTTTTGAATGTGAATTATATCAGGCTTAAAATCTTTAATAATCTTTTCAACCTTTTTATTTATATCCAAAGGTATTATAACGCGAAAATATGGATGAATTTTTTTTATGCTAATTGATCTCATCCTAAAAATTTTCAAATTGTTCTTAATCTCAATTTCATCTTTAACTGTAACGCTTGGAGCGATCACTGCGACTTGATGCCCCTTATCAGCTAAAGATACAGCTAATTGACTGCTAAATTTTGCCGCTCCGTTTATGTCTGGCGGATATGTTTCGTTAGCTATTAATATTTTTAATTTTTCCATAAATTTCTTATTAATTTCTTCATTGCAAAATAAATAATTATTATCAATAAAAACAATAAGCCAAACCAGCTTAAACAGGAAACAAAATCATTTGCCTTTGTCCAAAACTCAGCTAAATAGTAGCCAGCGGATATTAAGATAGCCGATTTAATTATAGTAGCTAAAAAATCAAAAAGCAAAAATTTGCGCCAATTATAGTGCGACATGCCAACACCTAATAAAACCGGCAAACCGGATATATGGGTTAATTTACCTAAAATTATTATTTTTTTCGGATGTTGATGAAAAAGTTTTTTTATTTTTTCCGCCCTAATTATGTTTTTTTTAGAAATATTAATTTTTTTGAAAAGCTTTTTTTGGCTTTGATAACCAATAAAATAATAAAAAAAATCAGCAGTTAAATCACCTAAAACATGAACTGCATATACTAAAAATAAATTTAAAAAACCTATTCTGGCTAAAAAACCTGCCAACAGGCCAACAGTCGGCCCTTCTATAAATGTGCCAATAAAAATACCTAAATATGTTAGATGGTTAATTAAATTTATAATTAATGATATCATAATTCATTAAACAGCGTGGGCATTCCTTAAATAAACTTAAGCCGGTTGTTGGTGATAAACGAATTATAGTATTTTAATTAAAATTGCTTGTTCTGTAGGGAAACTTTATTTCTCCTTCGGGGTTGTTTGGTTGGAATTTACAAAGATCCTTTTACCCTGTTAGAAAAATGTGTTTTTCTAACGGGGTTTATTGAATTGAAAATTTCGTAGAGCATATTATCCGCTCAATAAATTGGTAATAATTTTAATCAAAACATCTTTTTCTTTAGGATCGCTTACGGCAATTAAGAGCGACAGCGCGGTGAGCGCGTTATCATTAATTTTCTTTTCGCCGCTTGTCCTGTAAAGATAATCATTTTTGTCCAGAAAATAAACAAATAAGAACGATGCAATTCTTTTATTGCCGTCAACAAACGGATGGTCTTTGATTATAAAATATAAAAGGTGCGCGGATTTTTCTTCAAGCGATTTGTATAATTCTTTGCCGCTAAAAGCTTGATACAACCCTTTTATAATCCCCTCAAAACCTCTGCCCGCTTCTTGCCCAAATAGTCCGCTGGCTTCTTTTTTGGTAATCAATTCTTTTTTAATTTCCCTGATAATCCGTTGACACTCTTTATGTTTCAAAACAAATTTTGCTTTTTTCCCTTTTGGTTTCTTTAATTTTCCTTTGTCGTATTCTTCAAGCAATGTGAGGGTTTTAGCATAACTTGAAAGCAAATTCAAAATCTCTCCCGCTTGTCCAGACAACAATTCCTTTTTTGATTTTTCCCGCAAAAAAGCAATCGTTGCTTGCAATTCCTTAAATTTCTCCCGCGTTTCCAAAAGCCGCTTTTGATTGATGGTATAACCTTTCAATAAATATCTTTTAAGCACTTCTGTAGCCCACCTTCTAAACTTTATCGCATTAGCAGAATTGACTCGGTATCCTACTGCCAAAATAATATCCAGACTGTAGAAAGTCACTGGCTTGTCTGAATTTGCAATGTGCAATTTTTGCACATTGCTTTTTTTATCAACTTCGCGGTCTTTGAAAACTTTATTGATATGTTTAGTAATAACTGAACGCTCTTTTCCATATAATTGGGCAATCTGCGCTTGTGTAAGCCATACTGTTTCACCCTCAAAACGCACTCTTAACTCCACCTCTTTTTTAGAGGTTTGATAAATAACTATTTCACCTTTGCTAAATTTTTTATTGATATTATTTTTCTTCATTTTTTTACAAATTTGATTTTTATTTTCTGTCTCCACAATAAATCTAAAATTTATCCAATTTCCTTTTTTTTGTTTACCCCGCAGTGAAGCGAAGCTTCTACTACTGGGGCCTGCCCCATACTGCGGTATCTGTCAAAATAATTCTTGATAACCAAATCCATTCCGCCCGGAAGCGAGGGGAAAATACCTCTTGGCCTATGGACATTTTTATTAAAATGAAGCCAAAAACAACGTGGGCATTCTTTGAATAAACTTAATCCGGTTGTTGGTGAAAGTCTAAACATATTTATTCTGAAAAAATTTCTATTTCAAAATTACCATCACATTCATCATCTAAATGTCTTGCGTTTATAAAGTCATAACAGACAGCTCCACATTTTTTACAATGTAATCTTTTTGGATATAGTTGAACCGGAATAATATTTCCGTCATCATTAATATGCTTTTTAAAACATACTCCAGATAAATCCCTAACAAATTCTCCGCATTCTTGACATATAAATATTGAAACAAGTTTGTTGGCATACTCTTGAAAAGCTTTTATTTCTTCATCTGAAAAGGATTCATCACCATGCACCTTATTTCTATCGAGACGTAATAATTCTTTATATTCTGGTTTTTTAATAATATTACTAAGGATTTTGTCTTGACAGTTCTCTTTTACGAATTTAATAAGTGCATCCATCAAAGGTGATAAGGTTAATTTGAGATCATTAAAAGGAACTTTAACGTAAACATTACACCCCGAACCATTTAATAATTTTAATATTCTTTTTAGTTTAAATTCTAACCATCTACCAATTATAGCACCTTTATCACTATTAATAGTGTAGCCGATTAGTCTATCTTCTAAAGAGAACAATGAAATTTCTGGGGAGTCTTTTTTGGGCACCAGACCGTGTGAATCTGATGGTGAAAATTGCTGATACAGTGTATTGTGGTTATGCCAAAAAGTTGCCGCTCTTTCATGAGTATTCTCATCGTGTGTAAAAAATATAATCTGTTTATCGTTAAATTCTTCTGATAATAATTTTAATAAATCTTCTCGACGATTTATATCTGAACTTTGGACTACGTCATCAAAAATTAAAAAGTTTATCTTTGTTTGTAATATTTTTGCAGATGCGAGAAAAATACATAATCCAAGTGAATAAAGTTGACCCTCGGATAAAACCTTTAAGGGGCTTATGTCTGTCTTGCCAGAATATTTACAGACAAGAGACGCCTTTCCTCCATCAGTAGAGAATTTTATATCAGATATTTTTTTATCATAAGGATGAATTGCATGAAAATAATCATCGATAAGGGTAGATATTTTATTAAAGGCAAGTTGTATATATTTGCTTCTAAGTTCAATAAACTTTGAAATTGCACCATCTAAAATGCCTAATCTTTGTTTTAATAAAGTTTTATTTTTTTTCTTTGATTCTATCTCTTGAATTTTTTTATTTTTTATTAAGTTATCTATATTGTTTTTTATGGATCTCAATTCAATGCATTGTTCATACCATTTAAAGAATTCATCTACTTTTTTATTCTTTTTTTCTTTTTCAATTTTTTTGAACCACGCACTTAAATTTTTATGAGACTTTGTAATGATTGGAGTAATTTTTTCTATAAAAGATGATACATTTTTCCAAAAATTAATAAAATTATCTATATTATCAGCTTTTGTAAGAAAAGACATTTCTGTAAAGCGAGTAATATTAATTGAGAACCATGGGTTATTAAGCAATTCAGCGAGCTTGTCTTGAAAACTTTTCTCAGAACTTGGGAAAGCGTTCTGTAAAATATCTTCCAATGATTCAGAATTATTATTTATAGTCTCTAAAAATAATTTCGCTTTTTGTATTTTTGGATTAATTTTTTCTATTAAAGAATTGAGATCATTTTTGAACTGCTTGTTTAAAGCTTCACTTTCTTTTTGTTTGATCTCCAAACGTTGCAGTAAAATATTCTTATTAATTGGTTGTTTATCCGGGAATATTTTGTTTCCGCAAACAGGGCACTCTTCAACGAGTGCTTCTGTAGAATTAAGGGCTTGATATAAATAGCGATACGTTTCATGCAGTAATAATTCCTTTATCTGTTCTTTGTTGTTTTGCCACTCAATAACTTTTGCCTTAAATTGTTTAATTTGAGAAATTGTCTCTTTAACTTTAGGAATTGTAATTTTATTTAATATTTCCAGGGTTTTTAATTTATTCTCATCAATTTTTGTTGCTTGGCTTTTTTCTTTCAAAATCTTTATTATTTGATTAAGCGTGATGTCTTCCTCTTTTAATTTTAGTTTTTTACCGATAATAGAAATTATGTCATTAATTCTCTTAATTATTTCTTTCTGCCCAATCCTCTCCTTAAGCGGTTCAAGAGATATTCCTAACTCGTTTTCTATATTTTCTAATTGTGTCCTCATAGAGGAGAATTGTGTATTTAAATTCTCCTCTGCGTATATCAGATCGTTAGATACCCCTCTTATTTTTTCATCTAATTTAGTTCTTATATCATTAAGTAGTTTGTAGATTCGATTTATTTTTTCAAATCCGAGTAGGCTAACTATTTCATCCCATTTATCTTTATCTCCTTTATTCATAAAATTTAACAACAGTCCGTGACGGATATAGATGCGACCTTGTTCTCTTTGGAGTTCTCTTACAAATTGATTATTTTTTAAATAAGAGGTTCGACTTAATTCAGTAAGAGTAATAGTATCACTAAAACAACCACCATCGGACATAAAATCAACCTCTACAGAGGCGTCTTTCTGGGGGTCAAGTTTAATGTGTCTAATGTCCTTTAAATAAAAATCACCAGTGCCGCCACCCTCTGCCCATGAGATATTACGGTTGAGGAAAAAATATAAAGCATCAGCAATAGTAGTCTTTCCAGAGGTATTCTCTCCACTAACAAAATAATTTTTACCGTCCAATGATATTTGGAAAGGCTCCAAACATCCTTTAAAGCCGCTAATACAAAATGATTTAATCCTTACATTATCTGGGATAGTAACATCTTTTACTTCAGATATAATATTATCAATTTTTTTTATTTGATCGTCGGGTTTTAATATTATTTCTTGAAACTTTTTATCGAAATCAGTAGGACTCCAAATATAATCATCACTATTGGCATCATTAAAAATAGCTCTAATAAACCTGAACTGTTCATCTTGTTTTAGTTCATTATTAAGAAATTCATCAATGATCTCTTCGCTGGTTTTGATTGTCACTTTTTCTTCATTCATACTAAGATGTGTTTTTTTTCTACAATTTTAATCTCGTCTTTGGTCAGCCCGTAAAGCTTATAAACCATCTGGTCAATTTGTTTTTCGTAGTCGCGGACTTTGGCTTGTTTTTCATTTTTTTTGCATTTTTTTCATTACCCTAAAATAATCCGCTCAACTTTGGTTTTAGCTTTTTGTAGGTTATTATTTGCTTCGTCTTTTAATTTTTGGGCTTGGGAATAATAAAATTTTATTTTTTCTACAATTTTGTTTTGGATTACTAAGGACGGTACTGGAATATCAAAATTCTCAATCGTGCCAATAGTAATATTGCCCTGTATAGCGCCGATTTTTTCTCGTTCAGTTAATAGCCTATTAAGTTTATTATTCAGCCAGATAGAAACAAACTCTTTGTTTATCTCATCACTCAAACAAAACCTAATCATAAACGAGCCAAAGGCAAAGCCGTCTGCCTCTTTTGGTACGACCGACACTATACCGACCGTGCCGCTTCGGGATATAAGTAGATCGCCGGCTTTAACAAAAGCGTTGCCTAATTCTTTCCGAAAATTTTCTGGCAAATAAACTACATCTGATACATCAATATAGTTTGGCTTTAAGTTTAAAATACGAAGTAAGGGAATTCCGCTATCTACATAAGCGTTTGAGGTGGAAGCGCCATAATGGATTTTAGTAATGAAGTTTTTTAACTTTTGAGTTTTGTATTTACTCCATCTTATAATCTGTTCAATCTTCCCTAAAAACGGTTGCCAATATTCAGCATCTATCCGATTACTTTTAACCTTATCACTCATTACTTCAAAAACCATTTCTCGTTTAATCTCCGGCATTTTAATTCCCAGCTCGCTTAAAACATAATCATCAATAGACTCAAGTAGTTTGTTCGCTTTTGTTTCTTTTTCTTTTTTCTCCTGATAGGCTTTCCGCATTATATCCACGATTTTGTTTTGGATTGAGAGAGGCGGGAGTGGGATTTTAATACTACCAACTTCTTCAAGATTTATGTTTGCCCTCGCAACAGGTCTTTTAATTTTGTTTAATTGATTTTGTCCGACTGTTGAAAGTAAGTATTCTTTAACATATTCGGGATTAATATCCTTATTTACTCTAACCATGGCAATAGCCTGATTTATATTTGCTTCTTTGTCATAATCATATAAAGAAACTTGGCCAATTGTAGCACCTACAATAGCAACCAACACATCTCCTTTTTTAAGCTGGGAGGATTTAAGTTTTTTCTGATGAATTTCCTTTTTAATATAAAGCAATTGATCAAAGTCAATACTTTTATCCTCCCTAATATCTCCGCTACGAATAAAAGAAATGCCTTCACTTTTATCCGTGTACGCATCCCCACCAGATAAAGGAGTTGCTCCGCTCGAAATTTTCTCGGCTATCTCGTTAAGAGTTTTTACCTCATATTTGCCTTTAATAATAACTTTTTCTAATTCTTTAAATTCGGGACGATAAAAAGAAGGATCAATTCTTCCCTCAATTTCGTTACTCCAAACAGTAAAAATCTGCGGCCTGTCCGCCGAAGTTTTAACGGAGGTAGAACTTAATTGTTGAGTTTTAGTTTGAGTCATAAGTATTTACCAATTAACAAAGATATTCCTTGGGCTATAATATTTCCAGTCGCTCCTTCTAAAATTCTTTTTATTGATCCCAATTTATCCCGAATAAATTTTTTTTTAGGATTATTATTATCTAATTCAGATTGCACAGCTTGTGTTTCTGCCTCTAATTGTTTTTGCTGTGATTCATCTAAATTAATAGTATTTAAATTATCTTTTATTTGTATCATGATATTTTTTAATTCTTTTATCTCGCTTTCAGAATAATTTTGTTCTATTTTAATGCTCGCTTTATCCTTCATTACACCCATATTCCCTGTAAAATTCTCTATCTTTTCAATGTTATAGACAATTTTCTCTTGTGCTCTTTCTCTTTCTGCCTTTGAGAAACTTATACCATCGCCTAAAATTCCTTCTTTTTCCAATCTTATACTCCAATCCAATATAATATTTCTTACTGTGTCTAAAATTGAAATAATTGATGAACTAGAAATCATTAAAGTAAATTTAGTAGTAAATCCGACAGCTTTTGATATTTGTTGATTTGCTTCAGGCGAAAATGGCATCTCTAGGCTACCTGATGAATCTTTATTCAAAATTAGCCCCTCAAGTGTTCCTACCGATTGTATTACCTTCCTTTTTGAAATTAAGTCTTGAGTTTTAGAGTCTTCTGCAAACAATAAAGGTATCCAGCCATGATAAGGATTCCAACCTCTTGGGTCACCATGAATTTCCCTATATTCTGGTATTGTGTCGGTTGTCTTGTAACCATTTAATTCTTTCTCAATCCAGTCTAAAAAATCACTGAGCTCCAATTTAGAAGCGGCTATTTTGGCTTTTCTTAATAATTCAACGACAGAGCTGTTTTTTTCTGCCGCCTCTATTTGTAATTGTTGAATAATAGAATTCATATTTTTTTTATCCATTTTCATACCCCTTTGCCTGTCCGCCTCTGGCGGGCAAATGGCAAATGGGAGTTTTTATGCGACACCTGTGTCGTGCCGAATATTTAGTGCGACACATTTTGTTATTTATGGGGCACTAAATATTTTGTATCTCATCCATGATATACTAATATTTTAGTGTATCATATTTATATATTTATGAGACACTAAATTAACCTACTATATTTAACAATTTTATAAAGATATAAGTCGTAGGTCTACTTCCGACACCTTTTTGAATTACTTTTATTACTCCACCAATTTCCAATGAATTTAAAATTCTAGAAGCACTTGCTTTAGGTATTTTTGAATCTTTAACAAACTGGGAGCTGGTAAATATTGAATTGCAGAAAAGAAAATCTAAAGTTTTAATCGCAAATTGCGAATGCGTGAGTTCTACAATTTTTTCCTTTTTAATATCATATAACTTATGAATTGCCTTAGCTTTGCTAATATTTTCTTTTGACTGGATAATTACTGCGTTTAAAAAATACTCAATCCAATTCTCCCAATCGCCATCCTTAGAAATTCCAAGTAATCTTTGATAATATTCATCACGATGCGACTCAAAATAAGCACTCAAGTAAAACATCGGACTTGAAAGCACTTTTTTGAAATACAAAAATATCGGCATGAGTATTCTGCCCACACGGCCATTACCGTCTTCAAAAGGATGGATGATTTCAAATTGAGCATGTACTATTGCTAGCTGAACTAAATAATCTTTGTCATCAAAATGAAAATATTTTTCCAAATTAGACATCAAATCTGGAACATCCTTGCAAAGAGGAGGTATATAGATTGCTTCCTCAATTTTATGAGATTTACCTATGTGAACCTGAATCCTTCTGAAATCGCCCCTATATTTATCTTTTCCCCTAACACTATCCAATAAAATATTATGAATGCCTTTTATGAGGCGCGTGGTTAACGATATCTTGTCTAATTCTTTAACCGCATAAGCCATTGCTTTTCTATAATTTAAAATTTCTTGAATGTCATGATATTTTTCAGTTTCCTTTTTAGGATCTGCTTCAAATTCTAAAACCTCTTGCAATGTTGCTTTTGTTCCTTCAATTTTCGAGGACAAAACAGCCTCTTGAGTAGTTAAAGGCGAAAGTAAAACAGCAGGGTTAGGCATACTTTGCAAAAGTCCGTCAAAACGGGCCACTTCGGCATTAGCCTTGCCAATTAAGTGGACAAATTTTTCCCAGTTTAATTTTTTTAATGGAAGTTTTTGTGGTGTATGTGGGTTCATATTTTTTAATTTAGTTTATTTTTACTTTTAAACTTCTTAAATTCTTCGCAAATTTTATTCAAATCATTCTTTGGGTCCTTGCGCCCAGTAGCGTCATAGCCAATATGCTCGGCAATTGCCATAAAAATTGGATATTTACCAAGTTTTTCGTTATCAGCTTTCTTGCGGACAAAAACCAAAGACGATTTAACCCCGGCGCCAAAATGAGTAAAAGCAAATTGTGGCAAACTGACCACTGCTAAAATTTGTGTTTTCTCCATTAAATAATCTCTCACTGGTTGTAAACTTGAATTTGTTAAAATTCCATCTGGTAACACGATCGCCATTCTTCCTACTCCCGGCTTTAAAAAATCTATACACCTTTCAATAAATAATATTTCTGTTTTTTGATTGCCTTTTGTTTTTTTACCGGTTTTATCCTTGCCTAAAAAATATTTTTCCAAATATGGATGCTCGCTGGCTTTAACATTGGCGCCAAAAGGAGGATTAGTGACAATAATATCAAAACGATTTTTAGCAAAACCAGGATTTTTGCGGTTCATCTTATCAATATCTTCCAGAGCGTCAAAACCAATAACATTAGTATGGCCGTCGTCATGAATAATCATATTCATCTTGGCTACCCGGGCGATTGAATCGTTGATTTCAATACCGAACAGATTGTTGGCCGCGAAGTTATGCCAATAACGGTATTTTTCGGCTTCGTCACTGCCAAAATATTCTTCAGCATCATTTCTGACTTTATCCAAAGCATGCAAAAGAAATCCGCCAGAGCCACAAGCCGGGTCCAAAACTAAATCATCATTTTTAATATCCATCATCTTAATAGCAAAATTAACAATTTCTCTGGGAGTAAAGTATTGACCGCTTTTACCTTTAAAGAAATCTTCCATAAACTGCTCAAACGCCACGCCCTTAGTGTCCAGATCGGTTTTATTTAATGAAAGCCCTTGTAAATGCTCAACTACGGTATAAAGTTCTTCCGGTTCCACTTTTAAATTTTCTTTAAAAATTTCGGGATCTTTTTCTCTCGCCTCTTCATAAATATTGTTAATTCGTTTATAAACACTCTCGGCTGATTCATGAGTTTTAATCTGAAAATCGTAATACTCGCCATTTTTGCGACCTTTCTTTTCATCGCGAATTTTTACGAAAATAATTTTGGATAGTTCATCGAAAGCAACTGTTGGATTTCTTTTGCCTCCTGCCCAAAGAGTATCGTGTGATTTTTTAAGCGCGCGAATTAATTCTTGTTTATCTAAAACCTTTAAATCCCAATTAGGATCGCCTTTTTTATATCTAAATTCTTCAATTTTTCCGTAGGAGATTGGAATGTCAGTGATAATAGCTTTTTCCGGCGTCTTGTCATTCCATTTTTCGGTTTCCATTGCTCGGCGAGTATTGCCGGCAACACAAATCGCAAAAGGAGCTTTTAATACCCGAGCATTAGCAATAGCTTGTTTTGTTGCTTGCTCAAATTCTGCATCAGTAATGCCGTCTCTTTTGCACTCAACCACAATATAGGGAATTTTTTGTTCGTCATCTTTGTAAATCACAATATCAGCGTATCTTTCCGGCGTTCGGTCGGGCATTTCCACTTCAAGCTCAATTCGCTTGGCTGGATAATTGTATTTCTCAATCAAATCAAAATAATACTCAGCCCGAACTTTTTCCTCTGGATCGGAAAAATTATACTTTTTGCCAGTGGCCAAATATTTAATCTTTTTACCGTCCAATGCAAAATATCCTCTGCTCTGACCAAGCTCTAAATATTCCTCTGGTTTTGAAATGACTTTTTCTTTTTGTGGTTTATAGGTAATGCTCATATTTTTTTAAATTAAGTTATTTTCCTTAAAACTAAAATAATTATTTTTAGTAACAATAATATGGTCTATAAGTTCTATGTCTAAAATTTTACCTGCCTCGGAAAGCCGTTTTGTTATTTCTAAATCATCTTCTGACGGTTCAGCATCCCCAGATGGATGATTGTGAGCTAAAATTATTTGAGCGGCTATATGTCTTATTGCCGGCTCAAAAACTTCTCGGGGATGGACTAAGTTGGCATTCAGAGAGCCAACTGAAATAATCTCTCTTTTAATTTCTTGATTGCGCGCGTCTAAAAAGAAAATAACGAAATGCTCTTTTTTATTGTCTCGGACATCCTTTAATTCATTCCAAACATCTTTTGGGGTAAGATAAATCCGGCTCTTTTTATTTTGTAAAAACCGACGACCTAATTCAAAACAAGCTATAATCTCACAGGCCTTAGCCGCGCCCAAGCCAAAAGTGTTTTTTAATTCTTTAAAGTTAGCCTTAGCCAAGCCGCTTCCGCTGAATTTGCCTAAAATCTTTCTGGACATTTCAATCACATTTAATCCTTTACCACCAGTTCTTAAAAGAATAGCCAAAAGTTCCGAGTTAGAAAGTTTCTCGGGTCCATATTTCTCTAATTTCTCTCGCGGCCTATCTACTTTTGGAAGATCTTTTATTTTTGCCATAATTATCTCATTAAATCATCAACACCAACACCTAATACTTTGGCAATTTTTTTTATTAGTAATAAATGTTAAATCTGAATCCATATTTTCATTTTTATTTTCATTATTCTAGTCAATTATTTCTCGCCCCGTAAGATAACTTTATATCTAACGGGATAAACTTTCCAGGCGAACTTTTAATAAAAAGATGGTTTCTGATTTTAATTTGGTGCGAGCCCAATCTTTTTGCGAGTCAGATAACGACTCTCCCAAGCCGACCAATAAGTTGCGGTCTTTTATCTTTTCCATTTCTTGGACGCACTTTTGCAACGCCTTCTTAAACGAAACGCCCGAACGCCTTTCCACGATTTCTTTATTAATCGGCCAGTTATTTTTTAAAAAATACCAAACATCATAAATATCCCGGCTGGTTTTGCCGACCCTCTCTAACATAGCCATCAATTTATGGGCGAACATATCTTCCTCAACCATAACCAACATAGAGATGCCTAATAAAGTTTTTACTTCATATCTTGATCCAAAATCTCGTCTGTTGACTTCAATTTTGATATTCTGCGATTTAGCGTCATAGGAAATAACATTCAACAAATTAAACTTCTTGATTCGGGAATCAATCACTTTGCCATAGCTTGCGGCTATTTTTTGGATTTTTTCAAACACTATCTGCTGTTTATTTTCGTCCAACAAGTCAAAATCCAAATCAAAAGAATCTCTATCCAAACCATAGAATAAATTAGCCGCTGTTCCACCTTTAAAACCTAAGTGAGGCGAGATAGAAGTGTCGGAATAGACATCTTTTAATATCTGCAACAAGATGTTTTTATGCTTGGCGTAATTAACTGTCATAAATTTGTTTTCTTATATACTCTTATACTCTTTAAAATAAACATTAACCTTTTTCTTCATTCGCTTATTATTGTAGATAGACAAAATCTCAAAAACCTTATCCCAGTTTAAGATTGATAAATTATCAAAGTGATAATCTTTGCTAATATAGATTCTATCCAAGAAAGCTCGCTCTTTGGTGGCTATGGCTACATTGCCGTTTTGCTCAACGCCAATTGTATTGCTTAAAACATAATCTTTCATACGAATGTAAGATATATTTTGTCCATCCACTTTAATCTCTCTGGTAACATAAGAGGCGACAAAGATAGAATCGTATTTTTGAAAATTTATACCTTCACGGGTTAAAACTGTTTCAAAACTTATGTAAGAAGGGGTATAGATTCTGGTAGCTAATTCAAAACGATTGTAGTTTTTATCTTTAGCGTAAAAGCCGCGGCGTAATCTGATTAACCTTCCTGTTTTTACATAATTATTTAATCTAACCCTAACGGCATTCTCGGCTTCTTCTCCCCACAACAAAGCCACATCTTTATTAGAAAAGATGGTTTTAGGAGATCTTAATAAAACATCTAAATATTCGCCTTTTGTTGGTTTTTTATTCATAATATTAACTGTTAGTTATGTTTAACCTAACATCCAGTTAAAATTATAACAAATACAATTTTAAATTGCAAGCAACTATTGGCAATATCTATTTATATAAAATTAAAAATTATCCCCATTGTTGCATTTCAAAAACTTTGCTATACTAAATATTTTTCTACCTCACGGGGCAGACCTGAATGGCATTCCGCCTGCCTGTCAGCAAACAGGGGTTCAAGGGCTCGTAATCGTTCATCGTTAAATAACGGTGGCCGGTTACGAGCCTTTTTTTATAGAAAACTGCCTCTTGCCCATGTAGAGAATCCACTCTGCGTTAGGCAACAAAAAAAAGCGAGTTTAAACCGCTTAAAAGTGCCGAAATTAAAAAAAAGAAAAAACACCGCTTTAGGCGGTGCTTGTCCTGATTGGCTCCGGGGTTTGGATTCGAACCAAAATTAGAAGATCCAGAGTCTTCTGTCCTACCATTAGACGACCCCGGAATATTTCATACTTTAAGATATTTTCTTATAGCAATTAAACTGCTTATTATTCCTAAAGCCATTCCCACGCACAATTGAATACCAAAAATCACCAGAAAGTGAGCTTGGAAAAAGTCAAACAGATTAAATCCCGGCAAAAATTCAACCACCTTCGGCGAGATAACCAAGATAACGCCGTAAAGAACAGCCATTGTTATTAAACATCCAAAGATTCCAAAAAGTATTCCCTCAATTACAAAAGGAAGCCTGATAAACCAGCTTGTCGCCCCAACTAATCTCATTATTTCTACTTCTCGATTATGGGCATACATTGCCAATCTGATAGTATTGAAAGTTACAAGTATAACAAGGGTGACAAAAATTAAACTTATAACAAAACCGCTCCTTTGAATAGATTTACTAATGGCTGAAAGTTTAGAAATTTGTTTTTCGCTTTCTCTATAATTTATTTTATCAATAAATTGGCTATACCTTTCATTTTCAAGAAAATTAACAATAATCGGATACCCATCAAGACTTTTGGCTTTTATGTTAAATGTCGCAAAAAGAGGATTTTTTTCAATCTCTTCAGCGGATTGAATAATAGTCGAATTTCCTTCATACTTTTTTTTAAATTGCATCCAGGCTTCTTCTTTAGATACATATTCAATAGTTTTCACTGCGGATAATTTCTCCAGATCAGTTTTTATTTCTAAAATATCAGCTTCCTGCACATCAGGGTTAAAATACACACTGATATCTATTTTCTTCTGAAGTTCATCAATAGTTGAGGCAATAAGCATATTTAAAATTACCAAACTACTAATCGAAAAAAGGGTAATAACCATAATACCAACAGTCGCCAAGCTTAAAAAACCGCTTCGCCAAAAGCTCTTAAATCCAGATTTTAAAATCCTTTTTAGGGTAATAAACATATCAATTTAAAATTTTAAATTTAAATCATATATCTTCCTTTTGGCTGATCAAGGATAATTCGACCGCTGTCTAAAGTAACCACTCTTTTATTCAAAACGTTGACAATATCCTTGTTATGAGTGGCTAAAATTACCGTTGTTCCAAGAGCATTAATTTTTAGAAGCAATTTAAGAATATCTTTTGTATTTAGCAAATCTAAATTACCAGTTGGCTCGTCAGCCATTAGAATTTCCGGGCCGTTGACTAAAGCTCGAGCAAGAGAAACCCTTTGTTTCTCTCCGCCGGACAACTCACTTGAAAAATTTTTTTCTTTATCGCGAAGACCAACCATTTCTAAAATCTGCGGCACGTCTTTTTTGATTTCATCCGGCGTAAAACCGGCAACTTCCATAGCAAAAGCGATATTTTCAAAAACCGTTTTTTTTTCCAAAAGTTTAAAATCCTGGAAGACCACACCAATACGGCGGCGAAGAAAAGGAAATTGGCTATTTTTTAATAAAGTAATGTCTTGTCCGTCTAAAAAAATTTTACCTCTGGTCGGTCTTTCTTCAAGAGTCAAAAGTTTAAGCAGGGTGGTCTTCCCGGCCCCACTTTGTCCAACAATAGAAATAAATTCACCCCGGTCAATCTTTAAATTAATATTTTCAAGAGCTACAACGTTCCTCGGATAAATTTTAGTTGTATCTTTAAATAATATCATAAGGAATGATTTATGAAGTATGATTTACAATTTACGAATAAATTCTTAAAATTAAGCTTTCTTGAATTACAAATCTTAAATCATAAATCATTAAATCTTATGTCTTAAATAACTTTCAATAAACTCGTCTATTTCTCCGTCTAAAATTTTTTCCACTTCAACTGTCTCTTTTTTTGTCCGATGATCTTTAACTAACTTATAGGGATGTAAAATATAAGAACGGATTTGTCTCGCCCATTCAGCGGAAATATACTCGCCGCGAATTTTTTCTCTTTCTCTTTTTTCCTTTTTTTCCATTAACTGGCAAAGTTTCGCTCGCAAAAGTTTCATTGCGTTTTCTTTGTTTTGAGTTTGGCTTCTCTCGGTCTGACAAGCGGCAACGATCCCGGTCGGCAAATGAGTAATTCTAACCGCTGAATCGGTTGTATTGACGCTTTGCCCGCCGGGCCCGGATGACCTAAAAGTATCAATTTTTAAATCTTCTGGGTTAATCTTAATTTCTTCAGTATCCCCTACTTCTGGCAAAACCTCAACTAAGGCAAATGAAGTATGGCGGAGATGATCGGCATCAAAGGGAGAAAGCCTAACCAGACGATGGACTCCGGCTTCTGCTTTTAAATAACCGTAAGCATAAAGTCCATTAATACTCAGGACAACACTTTTAATCCCTGCCTCGGAACCAAATGATTGATCAAGGATTCTTGTTTTATACTTTTTGGCTTCTGCCCAGCGGAGATACATTCTCAGAAGCATCTCAGCCCAATCCTGGGCTTCAGTGCCGCCGCTACCGGCATGAATAGCCAAAATTGCACCCTTCCTGTCGTATTTGCCGGAAAGTAAAGCCTGAAATTCGTATTTCTTAAATTTCTTTTTAAAACTTTTCAGATTTTTTTCTATTTCGCCTTCTATTTCTTTATCATTCTTGGCTAATTCGGCCATTTCTATTAAATCCTGTATCTCCCTCTCTATCTTTTTCCACGGTTCAATTATACTCTGAAGCTCATCTATTTCCTTCATAATACGGCTGGCTCTTGCTGAATCGGCCCAAAAATTAGGCTCTTTTGCTTCGGCTTTCAATCCAACGATTTCAGCCTTAATTTTGGCAAAGTCAAAGATGGTCTTTTATCTGAGAAAGTTTTTTTTGTAATTCTTTTAATTGTTCTAGTGTTTTTTTCATAGTGATATTATAACATAAAAAATAAGCTTGTAAAATAAAAAACAACGATGTATAATTGAAATGAATTTATTTAAGCGGGATTAGTTGAGCGGCTCAACGTTACCTTCCCAAGGTAGAAAGACGGGTTCGACTCCCGTATCCCGCTCAAAAAAGCCGTCTTAGCTCAACCGGTAGAGCAATCGCTTCGTAAGCGATAGGTTATCGGTTCAATTCCGATAGACGGCTCAAATTTTCTAAAATAAAAAACCGGGCAGAAATTTTCTGTCCAGTTTTTTTATTTTTAAAATTTTAGTCAATAGCAAACAGATAATTCCACCACTTGCGCGGATTGGAAATTTCTTCTGATTTTTTTTCTTCCTCAGCTTTCTCCGCTCCATCGCTGTATTTTTCCTCAGAAATTCCTTGGGGGTTCTGAGAAACGATAACTACTTTTTCTCCGGGCTTCTGTAGATACAGTCTAAGGCGAGCCCCTTTCTCCAAATAAGATTCTGTCTTAAGATATTCTATCAAATCAGAAAATTCTCTATTGCTTTTCTCAACTTTTTCTATTTCTTCTTTTAGCGCTGAAATCTCTTCTTGAATTTGATATTTGCGATAAAGTTCTTTTGCCACCCCCGTTATTGCAAAAACAAGAATAATAAAAGCACAAACTATAAATATTTTTGAAGAAAAAAGCCTTGTTTTGAAATCATCCTTAGAGTATTTCATCATTTTCATATTTATGTTATACTGGATATAGAAATTTGGATATTGAAAAATTAATCTCCAGATTTCTTAATTTCCTGATTCATTACTTCTGTTTCTCGAAGCTCTACAATTAATTCCCGCACTTTCTGGGGGGCTTTTATTTGTTCCATTACAATAACGCCTGAATTACCCGAAAGCTGAATTCTGACTTCCCCAAAATTTAGAAATGTCGCTATTATTCCTTGAATTTGATAAATAACATCCTGAATATTGTTAAGATTTGCTTCAGCAACTACTCTGTTAAAAAGACCTTTCTGATGGATATCAATAATTCTTTGATTGGTTACAATAAAACAATCTAAATACCAGACCAGCCATTTGTAAAACCAATAAACAAGTCCTATCAAAAGCCAAACAAAAAAAATAACTACCCCCCATTCGTAAAATAAAAGCCAGTGACTTAAAAGAAAAGCTGTTACTATAATTAAAAGAGCTTTTAGGAAAGGTAAAGCTAATATTATCCAGTGCTTGCGGATAATTTCTACTAATTCTTCGTCCTCATTAAGTTCTTGGACGAAATATGAAATCATATGAAGAAAAAAAATATTATAAAACTCATCTGGAAAATTTTGATTATTTTTGTCGTTTTTGGAATGATCGCTTTTTTGTTTGTGCCGTTTATGCTTTAGGGTTCGCAAATAATAACTAGCTTTCTCCAGATACAAACTTTCTCCAGATACAAAACATTTGTTTCTCGCCGTTCAAAGCCCCGAGATTCATCAAGGCAGGCTACACTGAGAAATCCCTCCAATACTACTATTACAACTTACGCTGTTTAAGGAACTTCGGTCAAATATTATCATAGTTTTCTTAAATGTTCATAAACGCTCGCCGCGGCAATTGCGCCTTCTGATGCGGCAGTAATGATTTGCCTAAATTTTGCAGAACCGGCGGTAACATCCCCGGCGGCGAAAACCCCGTCAACGTTCGTTCTAAAATTTTCGTCCACTTGAATATAATTTTCTTCATCTAAATTTACTCCAATACCTTGAGCTAAATTAACCAACGGCATAGAGCCAATCTCAATAAATAACCCGTCTAACTTTAACTCATTTTTATTTTCATAAGGCGTATCAATTTCTATTGTTTCAACTTTATTTTTCCCTTTAATTTTGATAATATTTGTTTTAAAAATCATCTTAATTTTTGGATTTTTTTCTAATTCATCAATCAGTACCGGCTGGCAACGGAGGTTTATTTTCTCCTTTCTGTAAATTAAAAAAACTTTTTGAGCATATTCAGCAAGAAGCAAAGCCGCAGTGGCCGCGGAATCGCTTCCGCCGACAACCCCAACAATTTTATCCTTAAAGAAAGGAGCATCGCAAACAGCGCAATAGCTTATTCCCCTGCCAATAAATTTATCCTCGCCTTCAATATTAAGCTTTCGCTGTTTTGTTCCCAATGCCAAAATAAGAGCCTTAGCTCTGTATTTACGGTTTGTTGAGGTTGTAATTTCAAAAAAATACTTTCCCGCAGAAATCAGTTCTTTTTTTATTTCAACTACCTTTTCATTTCTAATTTCTGCCCCGAGATTTTGCACATGACTACCGAATGCTTCCATTAGTTTTTTTCCTGAAATTGATTTAAATCCCGGATAATTTCTGATTTCATGCGCGTCAACTGCCATGCCGCCAATTTGGTTGGCAATAACTAAATGATTTAATTTGTAGCGGGAAGCATAAATAGAAGCAGCCATTCCTGCCGGACCTGCTCCGATAATAATTAAATCGTACATAATCTAAAATGCCATTGCGAGAAATAAAACTATCCTTTACTTTGTTCAGGACAAACTTCACAATCCCGTAGATGTAAAATAAACTTCTACTGAAGATCTTATTGTCATTCTACAGCATTGCTTCATTTCTTTTAGTCGCTCGCAATAACACTGCATTCTACTCCAAACTTATTGCCTCAACCGGACAGTTCTCTCTTGCCATTTCACAATCACACTTTTCGCATCCTTTTGGATTAACAATTTCAGCTTTGCCGTCTTTTGCCATTTTAAAAACTTCCGGACATAAGTTGGCACAGGAACCGCAACCTATACAAAGTTCCTGATTGATTTTTGGTAGCTTTGACATATTTTAAATTATAGAATTAAGTTTCTCAATAATTACCTCTTTTGGCACTAGCCCGACAATTTCGTCAACAATTTGGCCGTCTTTGAAAATCTTTAAATTAGGAATAGCCATAATGCCGTATTGAACAGGCACTTGCTGATTTTCTTGGACATTAAATTTTCCCACCTTTACCTTGCCATTAAATTCTTCTGCTATCTCTTCAATTACTGGTCCGATCATTTTACAAGGCGGACACCAAGGAGCCCAAAAATCCACCAAAACAGGCAGATTGGATTCCAAAACTTCCTCCTTAAAATTTTGGTCGGTAAAAATTAGTTCACTCATATTTTTTATCAACTTCTTTTAATTTTAATCTTAATTTCTCTAATAATTCTATCACCCATCTATATTTATCATTGGGAACTGACTTGTTTTTTTCTTTAAATAGTTTAATCATTTCCTCATACTGTTTAGTATCCAAAGACGCCCAGAAATTTTTTGCTTTTTCAGTACTGCTTAATATCTTTTTAATAAAATCCCTTAATTGTTTTTCTTGGATCTGATTCATCTTTTAGATTTATCTTTTCTAAATCCTTCAAACATCTTATAGGTTCCATAAGAAACAATAAGTAATACTGCCGCTGGAACAGCTGTATCTCCTGCAAACTCTAAAATATTCTCACCTACCTCGTTAAGTTCTGTCGGCACTTCTTCTGGCGCTGGCGGCGTTTGAAACTCACTAAAAGTTTCTTCTACAGCTTCAGCTCTTTCACTAAAATGTTCCGGTGAAAAATTTGTTTCAAGGGGAATTATTTCTTTAATCTCTCCGCCCATCTCAATATTTAATTCTTCTGGTGATGGGCCAAAACCCTCTGGATTTGTCATAATATTTTGTTATCTGTATTAGTATAAACAAAAAACCAAAATCCGTCAAATAATTTTCTTTAAAAGGTTATCTGCCGGGCCTGATCTTAAAATTTTTGAGCGACGGCTTGTTAGATCAACGACGGTTGACGGTTCGCTCTCTGGCAAATCTCCGGCGTCTAAAATTAAATCCGGCTGATTTTTTTTATTCTGAAATTGCCTAACAACCTCTTTAATCCTTCCAGAAGCGGATCTGCCGGAAATATTAGCACTGGTTGCAGTAAAAGGGATATTTAACGCTGCAGACAAAAGCCGTGTGATTTTATAATCCGGAACTCTGATTCCGATTAAACCCGTGCCTGAGGTTAAAATATCAGGCAAACCCCGCATTAAAAAATTTTGGGCGCGGGATAAAATTTCTTTTTTAAACAAAATCACTGTTATCGGCCCTGGTAAAAGTTTGGCTAATTTTTTTTCAATTCGGAAATCAACACAAGCAAATTTCTTAACCATTTTAACATCTTTAACAATTATTGAAAAAGGTTTGTTCTTTGGTCTTTCTTTAACAACAAAAAGTTTTTTAATCGCTTTTTCATTTAAGGCGTTCACACCCATTCCATAAACTGTATCTGTCGGATAAACAACCACTCCATTTTTTTTAATTATTTCAGCCGCCTGCTTAATCAGCTTTCTCTCCGGCCGCTCAGGATTGATTTTAAAAATTTGCATCGTATTAACCTATTACAGTTACAACACATATATCACGATCACAACGTATGTGTTAAGATTTAATTATTTAATCAACTGATTCAGTATCTTTTCTTACAACCTCCCCCGGTAAGGTCCGAGTAAAAGGAACCATCTTTATTCCCGGATAAAAAAAAGTATTAACTCCAATCTTGCAATTATCACCTATGATAACCCCCAATTTTTTAAGACCTGAGTCTATAAGTTTTCCCTTAACTATACTTTTTATATTTTTGTCGTCCTGCCTTAAATTTGCTGTAGTTGCTCCTGCTCCAAAATTAACTCCTTCACCTAAAATTGAATCTCCTATATAAGAAAATTGAGCTATATTAACAGCTTTTCCGATAATAGAATTTTTTATCTCCGCTGCCTGGCCAATATGACAATTATCATCGATAGCCGTTGCCCCTCTTAAAAAACAATTAGGTCCAATAATACAGTTTTTCCCAATAATGACCGGTCCTTCAATATAAGTGCCGCTTTTTATAATCGTTCCTCTATCAATTATTACCTTACCTTTAATTATTGCTCCTTGCTCTACTTTTCCTTTGATAGTTTTCTTTTTTAACTGATTCAGTAAAAAGGCATTTGCCTCAAGTAAATTCCACGGATAAGAAATCGGATGCCAATAATTTGCTTTTTCATAATAAATCTTAGTTTGGCCGGCTAAGATATTCACTCCATCGGTCAGTTCATACTCTCCTCTTTGGGATTTTCCCAAATTTTTAAGGACTTTGAAAATTTTATCGTCAAAAACATACACACCGACATTGACCAAATCAGAGATAAATTTTTTCGGTTTTTCAACAATTTCTTTTATTACTTTTCCCTCTATTTTTACCACACCAAACTGCGACGGATCTTGAATCCTCTGAACTAAAAAAGAACATCTGTGTTTTAGGCACTTTTTTATATCCTTTTGATTATATAAATCATCGCCATAGAGAACTAAAAATTTTCCTTTTATTCTATTTTTTGCTTCCAATAAAGCATGGGCTGTGCCTAAGCGATGTTTTTGTTCAATATAGCTAAGTTTTACTCCTTTAAAATCTCTGCCCAGATACTGACGGATCATTTTTTCCTTATAGCCAATCACAATAATAACCTCCCGCGCCAAACCTCTTAATTGTTCAAGATTATGTTCAATGGTAGTCTTATTAGCTACTTTTAAAAGAGGTTTGGGCCGTGTTGCGCTTAAAGGATAAACTCTAGAAGAATTTCCAGCGGCTAAAATTACTGCCTGCATATTCCCTTTGGTCAAATGCAAAATTTTCACCCCGCATTTTTTGTTCATTATTTAACATCAATTGTTAATTTTGACTGATAATATTTCTGATAATCGTCAAAAAGGGCGGGGTAAGAAATAAAAAATGCAAAATGACAAAATTAAAAATTTAAAAAATAAACCTGTTTCACGTTGCATCATAGTTTCCCACACAAGCGGGAACTGCAACGGAACGAAATAATCTTGTAAAAAATCTAAAATTACTTTCTTGTTTTTTCCGTCACCCAAAACTCCATATATTTTCCTAAAGCAAGTCTCATTTGGGCGTCAATCATTGGAAGAGCGCCTAAAGGAATAGCGATAATAGGAGCAAGCAGACTGCTGATAACCACAAAGAACCGTTTTAATTTTCTATGCTTATATCTCTTCGGCACCGGAGGAAGCAGAAAAAAAGACAAAAACATAGAAACAATAAGCCCTAACATAGCGATAGTCATTAAAGTGCCTACCATCCGCGGAAGATTAAAGGCAATAACAGTTCGGCGAAACTCCTCGCTTCCCAAAATTAAAGGAAGCCATCCTAAACCGGCAATAATGATTGGAGCTGTCGCCCACATTAGACGTCCTCCTATTTCCTTATGAATATGTGCAATTTTTTTACTGAGAGGAATTTCTTTATTAGCCAAGAAACTTCTTAAAATGAGCGGAACATTTTCTACTCCATATGCCCAGCGGCGCAGTTGTTTGTATTGGTTGAAAAAAGTCTTAAACCAAGTGTCGGCGATAACAGCATCCATAAAAACCGGCAAATAAATAGGTTGAACTCGATAATTCCCATTATAATGCGAAAAACATTTAAAAAAAATGATTGAATCGTCAGAAATCGTATTCACCGGCCAATAATCTACTTCAACGAGCGTTTTAAAATTCATTGAATGAGAGGAAAAAGTAACTATTCTGTCTAAACTAATACTTTGAATCATTTGCCAAAAAGTAGAAGAAAAAGCGACAAATCGCGCAAAAGACGGAACATCCCAGATATTATTATGATACATCGGAAGCGGCTGAAAGCTAAGCCGCATGCGGTCAGGGTTCACCATCCATTGATAACTAACACACGCAAAATACTCAGGATGAACTCGCGTATCGCAGTCAAAAGCGGAAACAATCACATCTTCATAATTTATCTTTTTCTTATCTAAAACAATCTTGGCTTCTCTGGCAGCCCAAGTAATATTTGCCCCCTTGCATTTTGCTTCGCCCCGAATATTTGACGGATGAACAGTAGTTATATAAATGAAAAACTTGTCGGAAAATTCATTCTCAAGAATTTTTGCTCGTTTTAGCGCATCTTGGCCGACCCTTTCTTCTATAGCCAAAACGACGATCATCTTATCTTTTGGATAGTTTGAATCAACCAACGATTGAAAAGACGGCCGCAAAATTTCCAATCCCTCGTTATAAGTCGGAATAATAATTAAATGGTACAAACCCTGCCAATTTTTAAAATTTTTGATTTTTGATTTTTGATTTTTGATTTTATATAGCCAATCTATTTTCTGCCACTCTCTTGTTTTGCGATAAGCGACTATCGTGTAAAAAGAAAAAATGATCGCTTTAATCAACCAATACAGATCAAAAATAATAATGAAAATTGCCACCCAAACAGGCAAAAAAAAAGAAAAAATAAATAAGCTTACCAAAATGAACCACGTTAGGAATGCCGGCAAAATCTCAAAACTTCTTTGTAGGTAATAATCTTTAAAATTAGTGGGTTTAGAAGACGGAAAAGACATACTATTGTAAGTATAATTTACAGATAAGCCAATTGGAAATTAACCCTTTAGGCTTTCTTTTATTTCCAACGGCCTAATAACTGAATTCTAATCGGTTATGCCCGTATTTTAATTAATCTGCCTATAAAATCCTTCATTACTCCAATACTTTAGCAAGCCTTAAAACTTCTTCAGCAACTTTTCGAGCCGCATCAGGCCTGGCTAAGGACAAAGCAACTCGGCTTACTCTCATACGCCAAAGATTATCATCAAGTAATCCCAAAATTTTTCCTTTTAGAATATGAATTTGAAGATTTGGCTCTTCTATTAAAATTGCCGCTCCTCTTTGAGAAAAATAAAAAGCGTTCTTTGTCTGATGATCCTGCGCCGCATTTGGCAAAGGAATAAGGATGCTTGGTTTTCCCAAAGCCATTATTTCAGCCAAGGCGTTAGCCCCAGCTCGACTAACAATAACATCTGCAGCAGCATAAGCATCTTTCATACTCTCTTTCAAAAATGGGAAAAGATGATAATCGCTTATTTGCGGAAGGCTCATTCTTTCGGTTCTTTTTTTTGCCTCATTATAATTTTTAATGCCGCATTGATGAATAATCTGGCATTTTCCAAGAATTTCCGGAAGAATTTCAAAAAGTATCTCATTCAACCGACGAGCTCCTTGGCTTCCGCCGATGACAAAAACTGTTTGTTTTTTAGAATTGAGCTTAAAAATTTCTTGAGCCCGATTCTTATCTCCTTTTAGAATAGTCTCTCGAATAGGGTTGCCGGTTAAAACTACTTTGTCGGATGGAAAATATTTCTGGGTTTCTTTAAACGAAACAGCTATTTTTTGAGCAAAACGGAGAGATATTCGATTAGACACGCCCGGTTCAATATCTGATTCATGGATAATTACCGGAATTCTATAAAGCCAAGAGACGAAGACAACCGGCAGGGCAACGTATCCGCCCTTACTGAAAACAACATCAGGCATATACCAAAAAACATGCCAGAGAGATTGGACTATTGAAATAGGAATTTTAAAAAAATCTATAAAATTCTTCAACGACCAATAACGTCTTATCTTTGCCGCCTTAATAAATTTACAAGGAATTTCTGCTCCAATCAAATACTCCTTAAATTGATTAGAGTCGGAAATTAATAAAAATTCAGGTTTTTCTAAGTTTTTTTCTCGGGTAATTTTTTTTATCTCAGAGATAACTGCCGAAATCGGTATTAGATGACCGGCAGTTCCCCCGCCGACGAGTAAAATTCTCATAAGAAAAATGATTTATGAATTATGATTTACGATTTATGATTTTATAAAATTCTTAAATTATAAATCTTGAATCTTAAATCATTTTTAGTATTTTGTCAAAATAAACTACTGCACAAAAATTATCTTCTATGCGCCTTCTTTAATCTAGTATACTTAGATATATTAAGAAGTATTCCTGCCGCGATTAAAGAAACTACTAATGCAGAACCGCCATAACTAATAAACGGCAAAGGAATACCGGTTAAGGGAATAAGTCCTCTATTTGCGGCAATATTTATAAAAGCCTGAAAAACAAACCAGGAAGTAACTCCAACAGCAACTAATTTCCCAAAAACGTCAGGGGCATAAATTGCTATCTTAAAACCACGAATAGCTAAAATCAAAAATAAAACGATAAGAACACTAACGCCAATAAAACCCAACTCTTCCCCGATAATAGCAAAAATGGAATCACCGATAGGTTCTGGAAGATACAAAAATTTCTGGCGGCTATATCCCAATCCTCTTCCAAAAATTCCGCCGGAGCCGATAGCCAGAAGCGCCTGATTAATTTGATAACCAATCCCTTGAGGATCAACATCCGGATGAAGAAAAACAGTCAAGCGATTCATTCGATAAGGAGCTATTTTAATAAGCGCCCAGAGCGCGGCTAATCCCATTACAATTAAAAATCCAATATATCTCAGTTTTGCTCCAGCAACAAAATAAATTATTAAAGAAACAAGAGCAATCAGGCCTAAGGTTCCTATATCTGGCTGGAGAATCATCAACGTGCTAACAAAAACAATAACGGTAATAAACGGCACAAACCCTTCTGAAAAGCTCCTAACGCTTTCATTCTTTTTTTCCAGCCATGCAGCCAAATATAAAATAAATGTCAACTTGCAAAGCTCGGCCGGTTGAAACGAAAAAATACCTAAGTTAATCCAACGTTCTGCTCCGCCATAACCATAGCCAATACCGGGTATAAACACTAAAATAAGAAGCAAAAAGGTTAATATCAATGCCGGAAAAACAAACTTTTTCCAGATCCAATAAGGTATTTTTTGAACTATTGCCCAAAATATTAAACCAGTAAAAACACCGAATATAGCCTGGTGACGAAAATAATGATAAGGCTCGCCAAATTTTTCTTGCGAAATAGGAACGCTGGCGCTAGAAACAGCTATTAAGCCAAAAATTACCAAAGCAAATATTGCGGTCATTAAAATATAATCCGGCTCATGTGATTTTATATTTCCGTACATACTTTTTAAACAGGTTTCCTCTTGTTTGATAATTTTTAAAAATACCAAAACTTGGCGAAGCGCAGGACATTAAACAAATTTTTCCCTTTGGAGTATATTTAAAAGCGAGACTTACCGCATCTTTCATATTATTGACAAAAAACGTTTTTAAACCTGCTGGTTCCGTAGTTCTCCTGTATCGTGATACCGGGGTCTGTAAAGCCCGACTTGAAGATAACATACTCCGCTTTGCTGTATATGCCAATCCTTCTAAATGCAACGGGCTGACAAGCGAAGTGAAACGGAATTTGTTATCCGTTTGACAAAGTATTGCGTCATAAATTTTCTGGCCGGTAGTTGGAAAAAGAATTATAGTCTTAATTTTGCTTTTAATAATTCTTTCAGCTAATTTTTTAAAATCAAGACCCCGATCAAACCCTCCGACTATAAGAGTATAAACATTCCTGCCAAGGGCATCAAGCGCCCCGATTGTCGCCTCGGGTATTGTTGCTAAAGAATCATTATAAAATTCTATTCCTTTATAACACCCAACAAATTCAAGACGATGCGGAAGTCCATTGAAATTTTTTATTGCTTTAATAATATTCTTGGTAGAAATTCCAGAAATTTTCCCGATAATTACCGCCGGCATAATATTTAAAAGATTAAACCCCCCAGCAAGCGGCGATTCCTGAACCTTTATAATTCTTTCATTTTTCTTACCGCGAGAATAAATAATATAGCCGTTCTCTATGAAACAGCTCTGGCTTTTAATTTTTTGTTTTTTAATTCCAAATGGAATTTTTTGGGCTTTGCTTTTTGCGGCAATTTTTTTAAGCTCTGGAAATGATGAATTAAAAATCAAGTAATCGTTCTTTTTCTGCCATCGAGTTATATTTTCTTTTGCCTTTAGATATCGACTGAAAGTTTGGTGCCAGTCAAGATGTTCTGGAAAAATATTCAGAAATACGGCAATCTGGGGACTTTTTTTAAGACCAGATAATTGATAAGAGGAAAGTTCGCAAACAAAGATATCTTCTTCTTTATGTAGGCGACATTGGCCAATGTCGCCTACAGGAATTACCTGGTCAATGTCGCCTACCTTAGATAAAAAAGACAAAACCGGCCTGCCAATATTCCCAATTAAGTGAACTTTAAAACCGCCAGTTTTTAATACTTGATAAATTAAAGAAGCAGTTGTGCTTTTTCCTTTTGTACCAGTGACGCCAATAATTTTTCCCGGGCAGTTTTCAAAGAAAATTTCGGTTTGTGAAGTAAATTTTTTATTTTTTTTAAAAGGAATTAAAGTTATCGGAGAAATTCCCGGCGATTTAATAATAATATCATAATTCTCAATGCTTTTAAGATAATCTTTTCCCAAATATAACTTAATTCTTTTGTCCTGTAAAATTTTTTCTTTTATTTTCTTGGGAAGTTTTTCAAATTCTAATTTATCAGCTAATCCAAAGTGTTTTTTAGGAAATAACTCCCTCAGAAATAAAAAAGTATCAACTCCCTCTTTTCCAAGCCCCAAAATCAATATTCTTCCTTTTTTTAAATCACTTATTTTCATTTTTTATATTATAGCTAAAATTTTTAAGGAAGTCAAAAAATTCCGAATCTCTTAAAGATTCGGAATTTTGTTTTTCGAAATCTTGTTTTTAGATACAAAATTAAAAGGAAGTCTGTAGTCGTTTTGTTGTTTGTTGTTAGACTTCCTTTATTTGTTGTAGCCCCTTAAAAAATAAAAAGGCTCAGCTATAATATAATAAGTTTATAATGTTAATTTCTTTCATTTCTTTTATTCCTTTTCCTTCTTTTGACAATATCTGATAAATTTCCTCGAATCTCCGGTAAATTTCCGGGAATTTTTTACTCTGGATGGCAAGAATTTTTGTCAACACTTTGCGCACTTCTCTTCTTCTCCTGCGTGCTTTTCTTCCTTCTTTTCTTCTCCTGCGTGCTTTTCTTCCTTTTCTTCTGTTTCTTCTGTAGTTTTTCAATATTTCTTTACATAAAAAAAACTTTTCCCATTCTCTTCTTATTGTTTGTTCTTCTAATGCCTTCGATGCCTCTATGCTTATCAACCATTTATCTCTCATCTCTATACCAGCTATTAATGGCTCCTCTCCGTAAAATTCGATTTCGTCCCGCAGAGACAATACACTTCTATCTTCCATTTTTTTCTCCTTTTTGTTCTATTCTATGTCATCTCTTTGTTCTTTGAGATGACAAACTGATTACTAATTCTCTAATTAGCGAAATTCAGCCTTCAGGCTATAATGAAACCCTAAAGGGTAAATTCCAAAATAAACTTAACAACCAGATTGTCATCTCAAAGAAGTTTTTAAAAAAGTTTTTAAAAGAACAATTTTTCTTCTAAGAACGCCTTAGGAGGCAAAATGAAATTTACCATCTTTCATTTTACTTTTATATTATACATCCTGATAAAAATTTGTCAAGAGGCGAAAAAGATAAACGGTCCCAGACTATCCAAAAACTCAAAAAATCAATGGAATTTATCCTTAGGGTTTCATAATTTGCCTCTGATTTAATCAGGGGCAAAATCCAGAACAGCCTAAAGGCTAAATTCCAGTTCTTAGACAGTCTGAGTTAGGAAAATTTTTGAATTTTGATTTATACTTCTGACTTTCAACCTTTGACTTTTGGCTTTGTTACGTGTATTTATCCGCTATCTTTGAAGCGCCATAAGCATCGGGTTTAGTTCTCGCCTCAAAACCGCTCCCTCGAATTATTCCGATGACCTCTTTAATCATTTCGCGCGTCTGGCCGTCTTTTCCAACATCAACATGAATCTCCAAGTCATAACTCTCTAACTTTTTCTCATTAAAATGATTCTTTAGCTTCCCGATAAATTCTTGGGCTAAAATTAAAGAAAGATTTACCTCTTCGTAAATTTTATCTCGAAGAGAATAGACTTTTCTCCTTTTAGCTTTTTTCCAAAAATATATTCCGCCAAATCCAATCCGATGGACAATAATGGCGCTAATAAAATCAGCCACTTTAGATCCATTCGCATCTGTGCCGATCACAAGACTGTATTTCCTGTCCGGATCTTCTTCAATATAAGCAGATAACTCTTTAATTACCCTGTCAAGACTCATCTTTCCCTTTGTCGGGCTATTAAATTGTTCTTCTTTTGAATTTTTCATCAGTTTAATCCTGCCTTAAAATCCTCCTCTTGATAATAAAAAATTTTTCAAGAAACAAGTTTTTTATACTTTAACTTCTAACTTCCTGATATTTTGAAAGGGTTATTCTCTATAGCGTATTTATACCAGAGAATTCATATAGGGTTTTAATCTTTATCTTTGCTATCCTGAACACAGGAAGAATCACACTATTCAACCCTTTAAGTTATCGCTTCGTTCGGGATAACGGCGATATTCTTAACAATTTATTCTTTTTTTCAAGCCATTATCGGAAATAAGCTTAACAGGAAATTTTTATAAAATATCCAAACTGATAGGTATTTTATAAATTTTAAATACAGCCCCATTTTATTTTATTTAGGACTTATGCGAAAACACATCCTTATAACTTGGCTTATCTTCATCTGTTGCATCGTATTCAATTTCTTCTCCGAGACTTTCTTTTACCTTTTCAAATTCATTTTCAAGCTCTCTCAACCTCCTCCTGCTTTCTTTGATAAGAACCGCCCCTTCTTTAACTTTTTCAAGCCCCGC
>Ga0190359_1000027_pt1 | contig 72459 bp, 65 predicted proteins | sample 48721823_MG_FD_161269 | JGI IMG/M metagenome (GOLD analysis project Ga0190359, IMG submission 161269) | Hydrothermal vent microbial mat bacterial communities from Southern Trench, Guaymas Basin, Mexico - 4872-18-2-3_MG | ecosystem: Environmental > Aquatic > Marine > Hydrothermal vents >...
TACGAACCGGAACTGGAGCATGAACCGGAACCGGAGCATGAACCGGAACCGGAGCATGAACCGGAACCGGAGCATGAACTGGAACCGGAGCATGAACCGGAACCGGAGCATGAACTGGAACCGGAGTATGAACCGGAACCGGGGACGGTGACCGAGACAGCTGCTCCGGAGGAATCACCACCTGCTCCCGGTCCGGAACCGAATGATGTCACCGGCGATGATGACCGGCCAACAACCGATGAGGCCACCCAGCCATTCATTCAACCCGATTCCCCGCGCTGGCTGCGTCAGTACCTGGCCAGGCAACCGGATGACATCGTCGCCTGGGACAAGCTATCGCAGCTGGTGGCCGACGACGAGGGTCCCGGTGCCGCCTTCGACCTGTTGGAGCAGGCTCTCGACAGCATGCACACCCACGAGGAGGGGCTGCAGCGCCTGTTCCGGCGCATGTCGTTCCTGGCCGAGGATGCCGAGCGCCACGTCCGTCTGGGTCGCATCATGCAGCAGCGGGGATGGGTGGAGGGAGCCGAAAGCGCTTACCGGGCGGCGCTGCGCCAGGAACCGGCCAACCAGCAGGCCCTGGACGGCCTGCACCTGATGTACCAGGAAAAGGACGCCCTGGATCGCTACGAGGCCATCGTCTCCCGGGCCCTGCGGGCGGCCCGTGACCCGGAAAGCAGAAGGAACCTGCGCCTGAGAAGGGCGCGTCTGCGCGCCGTGGAGCTGGGACGCCTCACCGATGCCCTGGACGATTTGGATCGCCTGGTGTCAGTCGACGGCGGTGACCTGGAAGCGTTGCAGCTGCAGGAGAAGTTGCTGGAAAAGAACGCCATGTACGAGCAACTGGCCGGAGTCTACCAGCGACACCTGCAACTGCTCGACGATCCGTCCCGGCGTTTCGAACTGCACCTGGCACTGGCCTCGCTGGCGGAAAGCAAGCTGGACGACCTGACGCAGGCCGAACAACAACTTCGTGCCGCCATAGGGATCAATCCCCAGCACATAGGGGCCCACGAAGCCCTGGCCCGCTTGCTGGAGCGCCGCCGAGACTGGCTGGGTGCCGTGGAGACACTGCGCCAGGCCGCGGAAAGAGATGTTTCCGGCGAGTCCCTGGGACGCCTGCGTTTCTGGGAGGGCCGGATCCTGGAAGAGCAACTACTTCGTCCGGAAGAAGCCGAACGCGCCTACCGGCAGGCCCTGGAGGTTGCCGAACCATCTGTCGATGCCCTGGAGGCCCTGCGGGGAATGGCCCAGAGACGCGAGGACTGGGTCGAGGCCATTGCCCTGGGACAACAGCAGGCCGAGCTGATGACGGACAACCAGGCCCGGGCCGACCTGTGGGCGGAGCTGGGAGGCATCTGGAAAAAACACCTCGACAATTCCCACCAGGCGCTTGAGTGCTATGAACGGGCCTACCGGCTGTGGCCCCAGCAGGTTGAAGCCGCGCGCCAGGTGGCCGAAGCGCGCCTGCAAAAAAAGGACCACGGCCAGGCCCACCAGTTGCTGGCCCGGCTGGCCCGCGACGGCGCGCAGCAGGACCTTGACCCGGTCGAACTGGCGGCCATCAACCTCAAGTTGGCACAGAGCGCAGAAGCCATCGACCTGCCGGAAGAAGCCGAGCAGGCCTACGAGCGGGCGCTGGAGCTGGATCCGCAAGACACCGGCGCCCGGCTGCAGTATGCCTACCACCTGTCGCGGCGAAACAAATGGGAGCGGGCGGTCGAGGTTCTCGACTCCCTGCTCGAGCAGCAGCGCCATCGCCTGGATCCGGAAAGCATCGCCGACACCTACTGCCTGATGGCGCGGGGGCTGAGCCAGCTCGGCCGGCCGGACGAGGCCAGCAAGAACCTGGAGCAGGCACTCAAGGCGAATCCCGAGCACCTGCCGGCCCTGCGGGCCGCACTCGAACTGGCCAACCAGATGGGACGTCATCGTCTGGCCGCAGAAAAGCTCGAGCACCTGGTCGAGGTGAGCCAGGTACCCCGGGAACGGCAGGCATACCTGTTACTGCTGGCCGAACTATCAAGCGACAGACTGGCCGACCACGAGCGCGCGGCCACCCTCTACCAGGAGGCGCTCGAGGCCGAGCCCAACAACGTCGAGCTGTTGGACCGGCTGCGCAAGGTGCTGGTCAAGGCCGACAGGCAACAGGAAGCCGTCGACGTCCTGAAGAAACTGGCTCACCTGTCCAGCAATGAACGCCAACGGGCCCGCTTCCTGAGAATCGCCGGCGACATCGCTCGTGAACGGCTCGACGACGATCGCCAGGCGCTCGAGCTGTACCTGCGGGCGCTGCGCTCCAGCCCCCTGGATCGCCGCTCCCACAACGCCGCCGTGAAGATTCTCAATCGCCTGCGGGACTGGCCGCGGCTGGCCACGCTCTACGAGGAACTGCTGGCACGCCTGCCACCTCCCATTCCCGGTCAGGCCGACCTGCGCCAGGACATCTTGCAAGAGCTGGTGGAGTTGTATCGTTTCCGCCTGCAGGACGCCGCCCGCGCCTCCCAGGCCTGCGAGCAGTTGTTGAGCTTGCAGCCGACCAACCTCAAGGTCCGGGAAGACCTGGCTCGCCTTTACGAGATGACCGGGCGCCTGGACGATTCGCTTTCCGTGCATCGTTCGCTGATAACCGAAAGCCCGTTTTCCGTGGACAGCTACCATGCCCTGCGGCGCATCTACGAACAGCAGCATGACACCGACGGCGCCCTGTGCGTGGCCGCCACCTTATCGTTCCTGGATGAAGCCAACGAGGACGAACAGCAACTGCTACGCCAGCACCGGCACGCGCTCGCCATTCCTCCCGGGCGTCGTATCGATGAACGACTCTACCAGAAACGGCTGGTGGCGCCCTTGGCCCGGGGGGTGCTGGGAGAGATCTTCCTGTTCGCCTCGGAGTTCGCCCGGCTGCTGTTCGTCAAGGACCACCGGGAACTGCGCCTGCGCCAGAAAGAGCGCCTGGACCTGGACGATGCCGACTCTTCCCTGGCTCGCCTGGTCCGGGAAGCCCTCTCTTTCCTGATGCTGCCCGAGCCCGAGGTCTATCTGAAGGGAGGCCTGGTCAAGGGGGCACTGGCCGTCAACACCTCTCCGCCGGCCATCGTCATCTCGGAGGAGGCCTTCCGCCGCTCCACTGCGGCCGAGCTGCGCTTCATGCTGGGGCGGGCGGCTGCCTTTTCGCGACCGGAGAACCTCCTGGCGGCCTCGCTGTCGCCCGGCCAACTGAGAACCCTGCTGGCGGCCCTCATCGAACTGGCCCAGCCCGGCGAGGGGCTGGAGATCGACGACGACGCGGTCGAGCTCACCCACAAGCTGGACAAGCGCATTCCCGCCGGCCGGCGCAATCATCTAAAAGAACTGGCCCAGCGCTATCGCAAGCTCGAGGGAGACTTGACCATCCGCGACTGGTTGGAGGGAATCGAGCATACCTGCAACCGGGCCGGCTTCCTGCTGTGCGGAGACCTGGAGGCGGCCGTTCAGGTGCTCAAGGGCGCCCGGGTGCTGGGCCTCACCGGCTCGCACCGTACCCTCATACGCGAGCTGATCTTCTACTCCATCTCGGAAGATTTCCTCAGCCTGCGCCGGGAGATCAAGGCTGCCGTGGAATAGACGGTCTATCAGTAGACATAGCCGGCGTTGTACACCAGATGACGGGCGGCGGCCTCCAGGGAGTCCAGCAACAGGCTCCACCAGGCACTACCGGGCGCCAGGCCCAGAAACGGCGACAGGTCCGAGCGCGGCAGGGACCGGTCCAGGGCTCCCATGCCGGCGGCAACGAGCAGCTGCAGCGCCTGCGGGCCCACCACCTGTTCGAGCAGGTCCTGCACCAGGCCGGTCCGGAAAGGATCGACCCGGCCGTCCACCAGCGGAGTCTCCACCTCCGCCCGGGCATAGCCGTCCGCCGTCTCCAGCGTCAGCCGGGGCCTGGCCTGCTGGTCGAGATCGGCCGTGGCGGGCATCTCCACGGAGACGAAGCCATGTATCGTGATGACCTCGCCGGCCATGGTGGTCAGCTCGCCGCTCACCTCCAAGTCGCCCAGCTGTACCACCAGCCGGGAGTCTTGCCGGGAACAGTCGGTGACCTGGGGGGGCAACCAGGGCCGTAGCTGCAACTGCAACGAACGGGCGTCCATGCCCGCGGGCAGTTCCAGGTCGGACCGGCCCAGGTCGATGTCGAATCCCGCCGCCTGCCAGGCGGCCAGCAGCCAGGAGTTGGTCAGGTCATGGCGACGGGCCACCTGCACCGACTGCCCGCCCAGGGGGGCTCCGGCGAAATCGGCGCGCCCGGCCAGGCAGTCGTCGAGCAGGGCCTGGCCCAGGAAGTCGTCATCCCGGTGCTGCTCGAGTTGCTGCGCCGGCTGGCTGCTGGAGCGTACGCCCAGCACCATCCTGGCGCCTGCCGCCGCGGTGAACTGCAAAGACTCGAAGGCCGGTTCCATGTCCAGGGTGGTGGCCGCGGCCGTGCCGTTCACCTGTAGCTGCTGGGTGATGGGTGCGGCAAAGGATCCCAGCCAGTTTTCAATGAAGGGTATCACGTAGCACAATGGGTTCTGCTCGTCGCGGCAACCAAACAGCTGCTCCAGGACCCCCTCGATGATCCCGCGCAGGCCGTTGAGCAAGGGGTCGAGCAGTTGATCGGCGATGTCACTGACGAAGGTCGAGGGAAGCTGGTAGGTTCCCAGATCCACCTCGAAGGAAGCGAAGCGGATGGTGCCGATGTTGATGGTGATGTCCTCGAGCGCGCTGGCGTCGAGGGTGGAGTTGGAAAGATCCACCTGCAGGTTGCTCAGCGAGGCCTCGGGCATGAAGCCGGCGTCCAGGCCGATGTCCAGGTCCAGGGTGGCGGGCATCTGGTCCACCGACAGGGCCAGCAGGGTGGGAGTATCTATCGATGACACCGCCTGGGCGATGGGCACGGCCTGGCCCGGGGCGTTGCAGGCCACCAGGTAGTCGCTCAGGCAGTCGTTGGGTGGATCGGGATTGCAGAGGTTGTCGGCCAGCAAGCACAGGCCCACCTGTACGGCGGGGTCGGTGGCGGTGAGATCGAGCCAGACGTTGAAGGTGAGCGTTCCCAGCAAACCATAGGAAGCATCGAGGCCGGGGCGATCATCCGGGCCGCTGCCGGTGGGCCCGTACTCCAGCCCGGCATGCAATCCCCCGTCCCGGGGAGCCAGCTCGAGCACCTTGGCCAGGCCCGCCCGCAGGCTGGAAAAGCCGATGTCGACGTCGAAGTCGCCCTCCAGGGTGGCCTTGACCTGGATATCGTCGGTCAGGTCGAACTGCCAGGCCTGGTCGACCAGCTGCCAGTTGAAATGCTGGTCCGGCTGGCTGGCGGCGAAGTCGACGTTGTTCAGGGCCAGCTCCAGCACCGTGGCCAGGTCGGTGATCTCGGTACACGAGTAGTTTCCCCCGGCATCCAGGGAGCAGGGATCGAAGGGCGGATTGTCCGTCGGGCTGCCGCGATCGAAGGCGCTGGCGGCCAGCGTCACCGTCTCGGCGCCGGGAACGTGGCTGCGTCCCTGGCCGTCGGCGGCCAGCGCGAAGAAATCGGTGGAGACGTAGGCCGAGCGCACCTGCCGCGAGACGTTGCCCGAAAGATCGCTGGCCTCGATCTCCACGGTGTTCATGCCCTGTCGAACCGGAACCTCGACTGCGAAGCTGCCGTCCGCCTGCAGGGCGACCTGTTGTTCCCCGGCGTGGTTGCCGCGCAGGTACACCACGTCAACCCCGGAGGGCTGATCGCTCACCCGGCCCGAGACGGTCATGGTCGCCTGGGCATCGGTTACCAGTATGGTGTCGCCGCGTTCCGGAGAATCGATGACCACCTGCGGGCCGCTGCCGTCCACCAGCAGGGTACGTGACTGCTGCAGGCTCCAGGGCGCTTGCAAGGTGGCGGTCCAGGTCAGCATACCTTCCGCCAGCAAGGTGTATCTCAGCCCGCCGTCGGGGCGGGCCTGGGAGGAGGCGGGAACGTCCCAGTCGGCCGCCACCCCGGTCATTAGGTTGTTCTCCTGGTCGTAGACCAGCAGCCCGAGCTCCACCTGATCGCCCACCAGGTAGTGATCCTGCTCCGGTGTCACCGTGATCTCCATGGTGGCAGGATGGGCCGGCACCATCAAGGTAACCCGGTCGCTGAGTCCGTAGGGCGGGGCCAGGGTCACCCGCCAGGAATAGGCACCGATGTGCTGGAAGCGAAACCGGTTTTCACCCAAGGGTTGTGCGCCGGCGGGATCGGGATTGTCCCAGCTGGCCGGTATTCCTTCGATACGGTTGCCCAGCCAGTCGAACACGATGTAGTCGAGCACGACCTCGTCGCCGATCTCGTAGCTCGGCCTGGCGGGATCAACGACGATTTTCACGGCGAAGATATCCTTGGTTGTGTTCTGAACCCGGGGATCGTCACACCCGGCGGAAAGCAACGTGCAAACGAATAACGCTGAAAACAAACCGGCCGCTATTTTCTTCATCACTACTTCCTCCCTGCCTTGGTGGAGCGACGTCCGCGGAAGCGGGCGCCTACGCTCCTTCGGTATGGGCGCTCGTATACCACAGTCTCCCACACAATGGAAGGCCTTTGTACACAACCCGGAGCCCCGGCGGCCAGAAACTTGACTGTATACAGATGTAGGATAAAATATTACACAAACACACACTCAAGGAGGTCGTGATGTCCGGTGCTGGAGAAAGACGCAGATTTCTCAGGGCTCCACTGCAGATCTTCATCAACGAAAAGACCGGCGGCCAGCTCAAGCTGGCCCGGGGGCTGGATATCGGCGAGGGCGGCCTGAAATACCTCACACCATCGTCGGAGCCGCCGGCTGCGGGCGACGTCGTGATCGAGTTCAGCCTGCCGGGGACCGAGAAGGCGATCCGCGCCCGGGCCCGGGTCACCTCCACCAGCGAGTCCCGGCACACCTGCCAGACCTCGGTGGTGTTCACGGCCATCCGCGGAAGCGATGCCCGGGTGATTCGCGATTACGTCATCTCCAGGAAGCGGGCGGAACTGTTCGAGGCCATCCGCAACCAGCACCTGTCCTGAAGCCCGGGTCAACCGCCGCTGGCGGTGGGGTCGGGCCGCGTCACCCGGCGCGTGGCCCGGGGTCCGAATTCACGCTGTTGACGAATACCCTGCATGACGTTATACCTGGGTGCGCACGGATGCCGTCCGACAGGAGCAGACATTGAACAAGGAATCAGATTCCCACCCTGGAACGGAAGCTTCCCGAGCCACCCTGGAGGCTCTGGTCAACCTGCTGGAGAACGCCGGTGAGCGCCTGGCCGGACTGGTCACCAGCAAGGTGGTCTCCATTCTCGATGCCTCCGCCGATTCCCTGGCGACGCCGGCCGCCGGCGCCGATCCCCTAAAGACACCGGCAACCGGGGAGGCCAGGCAACCGCCGGAGGGCGCCAAGAAGAAGGCGCGGCGCAAGCCGGTCAAGATCTGCTCGGTGGAGGGCTGCGACAAGCCCGCCCGGGCCCGGGGATTGTGTTCCCGGCACTACCAGCGGCAACGCTACTCGGAGCGCCGCCAGGCCGAGGGAGACAAGGGCCCGCCGCGCCGGGGACAGGGACAGTGCGAGGTCGAGGGTTGCCAGGAAGTGGTCTACGCCCGCCAGATGTGCAGCAAGCACTTCATGCAGTGGGTTCGTAACAAGCGCAAGGAATCCTGATATCCCCGGATTTCCCACCTCGGCCGCAGTCCCGGCATCGTTGCTGCGATATTTATCCTCGATGTAGATGAACGAAGGCGGCCAAGATCTTTCCGCTCCTTGATCCCGCCGGTCGATATGGGAAATCCGCAAGTCCCGGGAGGGAGGCTCTGCATGCCGGCAGCGCCCCGCTGCTTCTGATACGCGCCGGACGGGCCGGCCGGGGCGTCAACCTTCTTTCTTCTCCGCCGGGCCTTCCTTCTTCTCATCGACGCGGGGAGGAAACGGCGGCTTGGCCTTGTCGATGTTGTCCATCTTGCAGTTGCCGTCGAAGATGACACCCTGCTCGATGAACAGCGAGGGGGTTACGATGTTGCCGTAGAGACGGCCGGGCTTGCGAATCTCCACCGAGTTCTTGGCCCTGACGTTGCCGCGCACCTCGCCGTTGATCACAACGGTGCCCACGTTGATCTCCGCGGAGACGCGTGCACCCTCTCCCACCACCAGGACCGAGTCCGAAAGAATCTCGCCGTTGAAGACCCCCTCGATCTGAAGCGTCCCCTCGAAGTTCAGCTTGCCCTCGAACTCCGAACCCTTGCCCAGGATGGTCGTTATCTCGTCAGTCTTCAGACTCACTTTTCTCTCCTTCCTCACCGCGGCCGGAGCCGGTGTGCCGTCCGGCATCGCCGGCATCACGGGCTTGCTTTCATCCTTGCGAAAGATTCCCACTCGTTCATCTCCTGGCAAGTCGTTGGCAGATTTCGTCCAGTTGCTCCAAGCTGTAATAGGTGATGATCAGGCGGCCGCCCTTGCGGCCGTGCACCAGGTCCACCTTCGTGCCCAGCTGCCTCTGCAGCGAATCGAGCAGTTGCCTTTCGTCGGCGCTGTAGGCCCGGCGCTTTCTCACCCGGCGGGCACCGGCCTTCCGGCCCGCGGCCAGTTGCTCGCATTCGCGTACGCTGAGGCCTTCTTTTACCACCCGCTGTGCCAGTTTCAGCTGGGCCGCCTCCGAATCCAGGGCCAGAATGGCCCGGGCATGGCCCATGCTGATGGTACCGGCCAGCAGGGCCTGCTTGACCCGCTCCGGCAGCTTCAGCAGCCTCAACGAGTTGGTCACGGAACTGCGTTGCCGTCCCACCCGCTGGGCTATCTGCGCCTGGCTGAGCCCGTGTTCCCGGGCCAGCTGCCGGTAGGCCTCCGCCTCTTCCAGGGGATTCAGATCCTCCCGCTGGAGGTTTTCTATCAGGGCCAGCTCCAGCACCTCGCTGTCGGTCAGGTCCTTGACGAACACGGGCACCCTTTTCAGGCCGGCCAGCCTGGCCGCCCGCCAGCGCCGCTCCCCGGCGACTATCTGGTACTTGCCGTTCAGGCGCCGCACGATCAGGGGATGGATGAGTCCCCGGTTCCTGACCGACTCGGTGAGATCGCGCAGCTTTTCCTCGTCGAAGGCCTGCCGTGGCTGGCTCGAATTGGGGACGATCTCGTCGATGGAGCACTCGTAGACCTCCGTCACCCTGCCGGCCGTTGCCTGGCGGGAGGAGGGGATGAGTGCTTCCAGGCCCTTGCCAAGTGGTCTTCTTTTTCTCATAACCTCATTATATTCAAGCTGTTACACGATCAAGCAGCTCTCCGGCCAACAGCAGGTAGCTCTGGCTTCCCTTGGAGCGAACGTCGTACAGCATGATCGGTTTGCCGTGACTGGGAGCTTCCGAAAGGCGCACGTTGCGCGGTATCACCGTGTCGAAGACCTTGCCGTCGAAATACCGCCTCACCTCGTCGGCCACCTGGCGGGAGAGCAGGTTTCGCCCGTCGAACATGGTCAGCAGAATTCCCTCCATCTCCAGCCCGGGATTGAGCCCGGCGCGGATCATCTCCAGGGTGTTCATCAGGCTGCTCAGTCCCTCCAGCGCATAGTACTCGCACTGCATGGGCACGATCACCCGCCGGGCGGCGGTCAGGGCATTGACGGTGAGCAGGCCCAGCGACGGCGGACAATCCAGCAGGACGAAATCGAACCCCTCTCCCGCCCGGGACAGGGCCTTCCTGAGCAGGTACTCCCGTCCCTCCACCTCCACCAGTTCCACCTCGGCTCCGAACAACTCCGCCGCTGCCGGCACCACCCGGAGATTCTCGATCTCCGTCGACAGCACGGTGTCGGCAACGTCTGCCTCGTCCAGCAACACGTGGTAGAGGTTGCGCCGTTGCTGTTGGGCCGGGTGTCCCAACCCGGTGGTGGCGTTGGCCTGGGGATCGCAGTCGACCAGCAGCACCTTCTTGCCGGCCATCGCCAGCGCGGCGCTGAGATTGACGGCCGTCGTCGTCTTCCCGACGCCGCCTTTCTGGTTGGCTATGGCGATCGTGAAACTCATTTCTCGTCCCGAGGAGAGACTAACTAGCACACCCCGATATTCTTGCCAAACAAAATCGGCCGGGCACCTAGCCGCCGGTTACACGCCGGTAGGAGACCAGTGTTCGTCGCCGGTCACTGAAGGGCAGACGGTAGTGGTGGCGCCGTTCCAGCACAAAGCCCTCCGGAGCCTCGGGCACGTGCTCGTCCGTTCTCCCTTCGTCCGCCAGATGGTGCCCCAGGTACAACCACAGTCGTCCCGCGGGCTCCACCAGGCCCGCTCCCTGCCTCATCCATTCCCGCGGGGGGAAGGTCGCCCGGGAAAGAACCTCGCCGGCCAGCGCCGGCCGGTTCCGCGGCCATCCCAGGCGGCGGCACTCGATGACCAGCCCCGGCAGCAGGTCCATGCTGCTGGCCGCCCGGCGCAGGAAACTCACCTTGCGCCTCCTGGCCTCGGTGAGGCGAACCTCGGTCTCCGGACACATGGCCTTGATTACCAGCCCGGGAAACCCGGCCCCGCTGCCGACGTCGTGCACCGTGCGGCCCGCAGCCAGCCACCGTACCACCACCGCCGAGTCGAGGTAGAGCGCCTCGGCGGCCAGCAGGGGATCGGTCACCGCGGTCAGGTTGACCTTCCGGTTCCAGCGCACCAGCAACCTCCAGTGCTCGACCAGGCGTCGCGCGGCATCCGGGGAAATGTCCAGCCCCATGTGCCCGGCACCGGAGAGCAACGCCTCGTGAAACTTCCCCTCTCGCCCGCCGTCCTTCACTCGTCCCCCGCTCCGGCCGGTGTTTCACGTGGAACGTCCTGGCGATCCGCCCAGATGGCGAGCACGCTCAGGGCGGCCGGCGTCATTCCTTCCAGCGATGCCGCTTCCGCCAGGCTGCCGGGTTGCCGATCCTGCAACTTCTCCGCAATCTCCGCAGATAGTCCGGGTACCCGGCGGTAATCCATCCGCGGGGGCAGCTTCTTGTCTTCCATTTGCCTAAGCTTCTCGGCCTCGCGAAGCTGGCGTTCGACATAGCCGGAGTACTTGACCTCCACCTCCACCCTCTCGAGCACGTCGGCGGTAACCTCGCCCTTAATCTGACCGGCCAGCCAGCGGGCATCGTTTTCCGGTCTCCTGAGCAGCTTCTCCAGGGACAACCTCCGTCCCCGGTGGTCGACGGGTCCCAGGGTGGCGGCCACGGTACGCAGCAGGTGATCCACCTGCTGCTCGATCCGCCGGCGATCTTCCTGCCTGGCGCCGTCCACCAGGCCCAGCCGCTCGGCGTGCCGGCCCAGGCGTGCCACCGCGTTGTCTTCCCTCAGCAACAGCCTGAATTCCGCCCGCGAGGAAAACATGCGGTAGGGCTCGGTCACCCCGAGCCGCGTCAGATCGTCTATCATGACACCGATGTAGGCCTCCCGCCGGGACAACACCAACGGCTTTTTCCCCAGCAACCGACAGGCGGCGTTTATACCCGCCAGCAGGCCCTGTCCGGCGGCCTCCTCGTAGCCACTGGTGCCGTTTATCTGCCCGGCCAGGAACAGGCCCGCCACCCTCCTGCACTCCAGCGTGGGCTGCAGTTGTTGGGGCAGCACGTAATCGTACTCGATGGCGTATCCCGGCGCCACCAGCCTGGCCCCTTCCAGGCCGGGAATGCTGTGAACCAGGTCCTGCTGGATGTCTTCCGGCAGGCTGGTGGATATTCCGTTGGGATAGAACAAGGAGGCCGACACGTCGACCGGTTCCAGGATCACCTGGTGAGACTTCCTTTCGGGAAAGCGCACCACCTTGTCCTCTATCGACGGGCAGTAGCGTGGACCCCGGCCCGCGATCACCCCGGTAAAGAGAGGAGAACGATCCAGGCCCCGGCGGATGTGCTCGTGTGTCCGGATGTTGGTCCTGGTGAGCAGGCATTCGGCCCCGGGCAACAGCCGGGCCACGGGTTCGTGCGAGAAAGTAAGCCAGGGCCGATCCGCCGGTTGCGCCTCGAGGGCCAGCCGATCGATGGTCGTGCCATCCAGCCGCGGGGGAGTGCCCGTCTTGAGCCGGCCCAGCACCAGCCCCAGGCGCTCCAGGGAGGCCGACAGGCCGTCTGCCGCCGGGTCTCCCAGGCGTCCGCAGGAGAAAGACTCCATGCCCACGTGGGCCAGCCCCCTCAGGAAGGTTCCCGTGGTGACCACCACCGCCCCGGCCGCCAGGCGTCTTCCCCCGGCCAGCATCACCCCGGCCACCCTCCCCTCAACCGGAATGACCTCCTCCACCATTCCCTCGACCAGTTCCAGTCCCCGGCATTCATCCAGGTACTGCAGCATGATCTGGTGATAGGCCCGCATGTCGCACTGTACCCGCCGCGCTCTTACCGCGGGGCCCTTCGAGGCGTTGAGACGCCGGAAGTGAATCGCCGCCCGGTCGGCCACCCGGGCCATCTGTCCTCCCAGGGCGTCTATCTCCCGTACCATCTGGCTCTTGCCCAGTCCTCCGATCGCCGGGTTGCAGGACATCACGGCCACCCGGTTGCGGCTTATCGTCACCAGCGCCGTGGACAATCCCATCCGGGCACAGGCCAGGGCGGCCTCGCAGCCAGCATGGCCGGCACCCACGACCACCACGTCGTATTCCGCAGCCGTTCCACGTGGAACATTCATGTCGTCAGACCACCCCTACTTGCCGACGCAGAACCTCGAGAATATCTCCTCGAGGACCTCTTCGTCACGGGCCTGTCCCCCGATTTGTTCTGTCATGTCGAGTACTTGACGACACTCCTCGACCGCCAGCTCGACCAGGCCGTCTTCGAGCAGCCCGCCCGCCCGCGCCAGGCCGTCCGCCATCCTCCTCAGGCCGGCCGCCTGCCGCGCCGACAGCGGCATACCGTCGGCGGGTCCCAGCTTGCGGTGCAGCACCTGCTCGATACGCTCCCGCAACCGTTCCAGGCCCTGTCCGAACTTCGCCGAGATGGGTATCCAGCCCCGGGCCCGGGCCTCGTCGCAATCTCTGTCCGTGGCCAGATCCTGCTTGTTCATCACCTTTAGGTCGGCGGCCACGCCTCCGGGGGGTTCGACCAGACAGCCCACCTCGCTGATCCACACCACCACGGTCGCCGCGGAAATCCTGGCCCGGGCAACCCGCATGGCCACCTCGTCGATCTCGTCCCGGGCCTGTTCGGACAGGCCGGCCGTGTCCACCAGCGAAAGGCTGTAGCCGCCCAGGCTCACCGGTGCGCACACGGCATCCCGGGTGGTGCCTGCCTGCCCGGTGACTATGGAGATGTCCCGGCCCGCCAGTTCGTTGGCCAGTGTGGACTTGCCGGCATTCACCGGTCCGCTCAACACCAGATCCAGGCTGCCGGGCGCTTGCACCCGCACCTGGCCAAGCATTTCGCCCGCCAGGCGCCGGGCATCTTCCAGCCGCTTGCCGACGGATCCGTCCGTGTCCACGTCGTCCGGGAATTCTATCGCCGCCTCGCAGTCAACCTGAACCTGCCGCACCAGCGCGGCCATCTCCTCCAGCCGCCGGCCCAGCCGCCCCGACAGCATCTTCGCCGCCGCCTTGGCCCGTACGCGATCGCGAGCCTCGATCAGCTGCATTATGGCCTCCACGCGGTCCAAAGACAGCTTGCCGTTGAGGTAGGCTCGCCTGGTAAACTCACCCGCTCCCGCCAGCCTGGCCCCGCATTCCAGCACCCTCTGCAGCACCAGTTGCATCACCACCTCGCCTCCGTGGCAGTGAATCTCGATCATGTCCTCACCGGTGTATGAGCGTGGAGCCAGGAAAGCCACGGCCAGCACCTCGTCGAGAGGTTGCTGCTGCTCGTCAACAATCCAGCCGTGCCGCATGAGCGCGTGCGCAGAAACGGCATCCCGGCCACCGTCCCGGAAACATTGGCCCAGGATCTTCAACGAATCGGGGCCGCTTACCCGCACCATCCCCACGGCAGCCACGCCGGTCGCCGTACTGATGGCAGCAATGGTGTCGGCCTGGTGACTAATTATCTTCCGCAATTCGGGTTCGTCAGCCCTTCCGGCAGATGTTTTCTATTTCCTTCCGGTGTCGCTCGAGATAGCGATCCACCTCGTCCTCGGCAAGATCCAGATCGGCCAGCACCCCGGCAAATATCTGCTTGAATCCATCGTCGTATCCGCCGGTCAGCAGCTGGTATTTCAACTTGACCACGGCGGCCTTGCGAAGCCTCTCCTGCTTTTCCTCGCCGCGCCTGTTCACTCTTTCCTCGAGGGGCTGGTGGTGAGTATCCGGTAGCGCTTGCTGCCCGCCGCCGTCGTCTTCACACCCTCGTTGTCTGCCAGCTTCACGTGCAGCAGGCGCCTGTCCTGCGAATCCATCAGGAGGATGTTCAGCGATTTGCCCAGTTCGGGAACCTTCTTGCCCAGGTACTCCGCCAGCTGTTCCATCTTGCGCATGCGCCGGGACAGGGTTCCGCAAAGATCCAGTATGTAGCGCTGCTCGTTTTCCCTGCCCCGGGATGCCGACCTGTTCACCAGGTGTTGCAAGGCCCCGCGGAACTCCCTCCAGATGCCTCTTTTCAGATCCATCTCGCCTTCTTCACAATCGACGTGGAGCAACACCTGCTCGTCCAAATCGCTGTCGTGCATTCTCGTCGACAGTCCCATTCTCTCCAGGATGCCCTGGCAGTAGGCCATCGCCCAATCGCGCTCTCCTTTCTCCCGTGCCTGCTTCTCGGTGTCGCTGAGCCGTCCCCGGGCAACGCCCTCTCTGTTTGAGTATTCCTTAGTATTATCAATAGGTTGTGTTGTTTCCAGGAGAACCGCCACCTGCTCGGATTTCAGGGGGCGGGCGGCAAGGTTGTCCACCACCCGGTACTGGTCATCGCGTTCCACGACGAATCCCGCCCGGCGGGCCTTTTCCAGGGCCTCTTCGACACTGGCACCAAAAAACTCCTTGATTTCCATTTCGTCTCCCGATCCCCGCGCCTCGCTCACCCCGTTGCCCCGGAACGGTTCAACAGCAGCTGGTGGCCGATGGACAGCAGGGAGTTTACAAAAATATACAGCACCAGTCCAGATGGCAGGTAGAGCATGATGAAGGTCATGAATACCGGCATGGCGTACATCATCATCTTCGCCTGCTGGCTGTCGACCGAGGTAGGGGACAGCTTCTGCTGCAGGAACATGGCCAGGCCCAGCACTATCGGCATGATGAAGTACGGATCCCGCCAGGACAGATCGTCTATCCAGCCGGCGATGAACGGCGTCTGGTACAGCTCCACCGAGGAATAGAGCATGCGGTAGAGAGCAATCCAGATGGGCATCTGCAGCAGCATCGGAAAACAACCACCCAGCGGGTTGATCTTGTGGATCTTGTACAGGTTCATCATCTCCTGGTTCAGCCGCTGCTTGTCATCTTTGTATTTCTTCTTCAACTCCTCCATCAAGGGCTTGAGCTTGGCCATGTCCTTCATCGACTTCATGCTCTTGTGGGTGAGTGGCAACAGCAGCAGCTTTATCAGTATCGTCAAGAAGATGATGGCTATTCCGTAGTTGCCCACCCAGCCATTGAAAGTCTTCAACGCCCACAGCATCGGATAACACAGGATGCTGAACCAGCCGAAGTCGACTGATTTGTCCAGGCCCGCCGGCTTTTCGTCTCCTGCCGTTCCCCCCGTCACCGCCTGCAGTGCTCGCAGCTTCTTGGGCCCGGCAAAAATCCTGAACCTGTGTTCGGCCTTCCCTCCCGGTGGAAGTTGTTGTTGCGGCAGCATCAATCTGCTGGCCAGCAGCAGATGCTGATCCGCTTCCAGTATGCATGCAGCCTTGCTCACTCCCAGCGGTACCGCCGCCAGCAGGAAGTATTGCTCGTCTATTCCCGTCCAGTTTACCTGTGGCTCCAGGGTCGTCTTCTTGCCAGGCTCGGCCTTTCGTCTTTCCACGTTTCCGTTGGCCATGCAGGCGGCGGTCGTCGGTTGGGCCGGGGCTCCGAAGCATCCACTGGTCGGCGGCGGCTGGTAGAGGGTGGACAGGTTGACCAGGATCTGTTCGGGAATGCTGCGGTCGGAACCATTGGCTATCTCCACCTCCATCTCCAGTGCGTAAGGCACCTCCGTCTTGCTGAAGCTTTTCCTGATGGTGATCGTCCTGTCCACGGACGGTTGCCACTGGAAGACAACCCTCTGCCCGTCCGCGGTCAGTATTTCCCAGTCGCTGTAGTGGGGAAGATCAAGCCCGTCCTTTTCCTTCCGGAACGATATCCTCAGGGGAAGCCGCTGCTCGTCCTCGACTCTTACGATGTTCTCGGTCTCGTCGAGCAGTCCCTTCTCGTTGCTTCGGGCCCGGTAGTTCTTGAGGTAGAGAGCTTTCAGTGCCGCTCCCCGGCTGGTGAATACCGCCTGGTATCCAGCCGTTTCCAGGGTGGCCGTCTTCTCGGCCGGTCTTTTGTCAGGAGGTTTTACTTCCTCTTGCTCGACGCCGCTGCCGCCGTCGCTGGCAACTCCCGATGGACCTTCGGCCTGCTGCGCCATGCCGCCGTCCGCCACGCCGCCGTCCGCCCTCTGCGGGGGTGGTTTTACAAGCAGTGTCTGCCAAATCAACCACACCGCGATACACAGCACTATCGCCAGGATCGTTCTTTTTTCCATCAAGCCTTTTCCCTTGTTCCGGCCCGCCCGTTTCCGGGCACCGGATCATAGCCGCCCGGGCATAGCGGCTGGCATCTCAACAGCCGCCTGATGGCCAGCCACAAGCCCCGCCACCAGCCGTGTTTCTCCACCGCCTCGATGGCATATTGCGAACAGCTGGGATGGAACCGGCAACGGTTCCCCAGCAACGGAGATATCGTCATCTGGTAGAGACGAAAAATGAAAACCAGGATAGTTTTCATCCCCCACTTCTCCTTCCCAGCTTCTGCAGTTGCCGGAGCAACGACCAGTAGTCGACCGCACCCCTCCCCTTCTTGGGAATCACCACGATGTCACTGCCTGGCGGAAACAGGTTGCGGTTTCTTCTGAACAACTCTCTCACCAGTCTCTTTATCCTGTTCCGCTGAACCGAGTTTCCGAATTTCTTGCTCGCCGAGATGCCCAGCCGGGAACGACCCAGCCGGTTGGGAAGGTAGAGTATTACCAGGTTCCTGGTCTCTTTCCTCCTGCCACCCTGCTGAATTCGACGGTACTGTTCGCGACGCAAGATCCTGTCGGACCTGGGAAAGCTTTCAGTGGTATTCCTGTGAGAGCTGTCACTTGTTGGACGAGACCTCGACGGCAAGCCTGGCCCTTCCCTTCCGCCTGCGGCGCTGCAGCACCGCTCGACCGGTGGAAGATCTCATCCTCTCCCGGAAACCGTGCGTCTTCTTTCTCTTTCTCCTGCTAGGCTGATATGTCCTTTTCAAGGCCTGCTACTCCTTTCAGATTCCATTCTACCTCTCGGCAGCTCTTTCCATGCCCGCAGACCGTTGCTCACATCCCTGGGGCAGGCAATAACAAGCACAGGCCGCGCTGTCTTGTCAAGTATAGTTCATCCCTTCCTGCCGCTGAAAACGCCGTGACGACACGCTTCGGCGCCTCAAGTTTTCACTTGAAACGGCCGGTCGATTCTGTTATCTGTCGCCTTCGTCAATGATCCAGGAAGGCTCCAGTACTTGTTAGAAAACCTGTTGGACAATGGTATGGTTTTTCTGTATAACAATTCAGAAGAAAAGGATTTTTCAAGTTTTCCACAAGTGTGGATAAATATTTACGCTACCGTATATTCTCTTTCAACTTCGACGCACTTAGCGTCATCCTTGAGGTAGTATGGAAAGTCTGTGGCCGGAAGTTCTGCAAGCGGTTGAGAAAAGAATCAACCCCGGTACCTTTGATCGCTGGATAGGGCAGATCAGTTTTCTCGACTCCGACGATCTCACCGTCTACCTCGGTGTTCCCAGTCGCTTCACCCGCGACTGGATCAACGATCACGGTATCAAGGACATTCTCCAGCAGGAGTTCTCCACGCTGCGTTCGCGTGAGACCAAGGTGGTGCTGCGGGTGATACCGGGAAGCGACCAGGGAGAGGGCGGTGCCGAACACGCCGCCGGTCGCTCCGACACCGGGAGCATCATCGACCGCTCGATCAGGGAAGCCGGTCTCAATCCCCGCTACCGTTTCGAAGACTTCGTAGTCGGTCCCTCCAACCAACTGGCCTACGCCGCCTGCACCTCGGTATCGGAAAACCCCGCCAGCAGCTATAATCCTCTCTTCATCTACGGCGGCGCCGGCCTGGGTAAGACACACCTGCTCAACGCCATAGGCTTTCGCATCATCGAACGCAACCCTTCGGCCCGGGTCATCTACTCCTCCACCGAGACCTTCATGAACGAGATGATCAATTCGCTCAAGAGCAAAAGCACCCATCGCTTCCGCGAGAAGTATCGTGATCAATGCGACGTCCTGCTAATCGATGACATCCAGTTCCTCTCCAAGAAGACCCAGACACAGGAGGAGTTTTTCCACACCTTCAACAATCTCTACGAGTCTCATCGGCAGATAGTAATCAGCTCGGACTCCTATCCCCAGGAAATTCCCGAGTTGGAAGAGCGCCTGCGCACCCGCTTCCAGTGGGGCCTGATTGCCGACATCCAGGCACCGGAGATCGAAACCCGCATCGCTATCCTGCAAAAGAAAGCGGAGAACGAGGGCCTGGACATACCGGAAGACGTGGCCATGTTCATTGCCTCGCAGATCAAGTCCAACATCCGCGAGATCGAAGGCTCTTTGAAACGCCTGCGAGCCTTTTCGGAAATGAGCGGCAAGGCCATAACACTGGACTTCACCAAGGAAGCCCTGAGCGAGACGCTCGGCACCAGGCGCCAACTCACCATAGACGACATCGTCAGGACCGTATCCACCCACTACAACGTCAAGGCCAGCGATCTCAGGGGCAGCCGCCGCCAGCGCGCCGTGTCTCGCCCCCGTCAGATAATCATGTTCCTCTGTCGTAATTTTCTCAACTCCACCTTTCCCGAGATAGGCCGGGCTCTCAACAAGGATCACTCCACGGTCATATCCGCCGTTCGCAAGGTTGAGTCCCTGCTCAAGACAGATTCCTCGGTCAGGGAAGCCGTGGAAGCGATAAAGAGGCAACTGGGCCTATGAGTGAAAGAGTTTACTGGCACGGCTGGGGTAATGTCGGTGGAAAATGCGTTTCACCGGGTGGAAACACTGTGAACAACTCGGGACGCGTCACCCATCAACATTTTCCTCACAATTTCTCTACAACCCGCTGTTGCCAGAAAAACCACGTAGACACTGCCTTTACCAACCATTTCAATCTTGTGACACGGCCTACTACTAATACTGGTTTTTTAATTCTAAATAGAGAAGTATTAGGGAAGTCGACATCGAGTGGATTCGCTGCCGACGGGCAGCCTAGCGGTTAATGGAGGGTCGTTATGGAATTCGTCATCGAGTCCGATAATCTGGCCAAGGGGTTGTACCGTGCCCAGGGCATCGTCGAAAGACGCACGGCCATGCCTATTCTCTCCAATGTGCTTTTTGAAACCGTCGATGATTCGATAAAACTGATGGCCACCGACCTGGAGGTGGGAATGACCTGTCGGCATCCGGCCGAGGTCAAGCAGGCCGGTTCTCTCACCGTTAACGCCAGGTACCTGTACGAGATAGTCCGGGGCCTGAAGAACCAGCCTGTTCATGTCAAGAAACTGGAAAACAACTGGGCCCAGGTCAGGTGCGGGAGCAACGAGTACAAGCTTCTGGGAATGCCGGCGGAAGATTTTCAGCAGTTGCCGGACATCAGCGATGTCGAACTGGTGGAGGTTTCCGGCGACGACTTGCAGCAAATGATAGAGAAAACATCCTTTGCCGTATCCACGGACGAATCGCGCTACAACCTGAACGGTTCCTTCCTCGAGAAGATCGATGGCAAGTACCGCATGACGGCAACCGACGGGCATCGCCTGGCGATGGTGGAAAAAGACATGGCCTCGGGAGGTGCCGGACCAAGCTTGAAGGAGGGTATTCTTATTCCCCGCAAGGGCCTGGTGGAGATGCGGCGGATTCTCGAGGCCGAGGAGGGTGCGGTCAAGATAGGGCACCATGGCAACAACTTCGTCTTCATCCAGGCCGAGGTGACGGTGGTGATGCGACTGCTGGAAGGACAGTTCCCCGATTACCGTCAGGTGGTTCCCGGTGAACAGAAGGTGAACGTCAAGCTATCACGAAAAGAGTTGATGGAGAGCCTGCGCCGGGTGAGCGTTTTCTCCTCCAATAAAAACCTGGGTCTGAAACTCGTCATCAGCAAGGGAAAACTGCTGGTTACCAGCTCCAATCCGGACATGGGCGAGGCCCGCGAGCAGATCGACGTCGAGTACGGCGGTGATGAGATGACGGTCGGCTTCAATGCCAAGTACCTGATAGACGCCCTGTCGGCCATGTCGGAAGACGAGGTGATGGTGTCGCTGGAAGACGATCTCTCACCGGGGGTATTCAGGCCGGTCGGTGACGATTCCTATACCTGCGTGATCATGCCCATGCGCATTTGAACAGGGGACAGTTGCCGGTAAAGAGCCTAAAGACGGAAAATTTCCGCAACCTGGCCAACCAGGAAATACAGCTGGCGCCCACCGCCAATGTACTGGTGGGACGGAACGGTTCGGGAAAGACCAGCACCCTGGAGGCGATCTATCTGGCCACCTCGCTGCGTTCCTTCAGGCAGGTACGATTGCGCGATGTGATCAGGCAGGGATGTGACTGGTCGCAGGTGGAAATTACCAGCGGGGATGTAAACACGCCGCTCGGACAAAGGGTGAAAATCCATGGTGGCGGGCGTACGGCCTGGCTGGGAGGAAGGCTGGTCAAGAAGGTGTCCAGCTACGTCGTCAACTGCCTCAGCATGGCCTTCACGCCGGACGACCTGTCCATGATAAAGGGTTCTCCGGAGAGAAGAAGAAATTTCCTGGATCGGGCATTGATGCTGCACCGAGCGGATCATCTGGAGAGGGTTCGCGCTTTCCAGAGGGTTCTGCGTTCGCGAAACAGCCTGTTGAAGGAAAAACGTCCCGGCTACCGGGAGATGCTGGATAGCTACACGGAGCAACTGTGCCGGCTGGCGGAGCCATTGTCTCAAGCACGCCGACAGGCGGTTGAACAGCTGGCTCCTTTGGCACGGCGGGCCTACGAGAGCATCTCCGGAACCAGTGAGGAGATGACCGTGACCTATGTTTCGGGCAGCCGGCGGCAGGGCGGTGAAAAAGGGGACTTGTACCAGGTGCTGCAGGCCGTCAGGACAAGGGACGAGCGCCTGGGATACACCAGCCGGGGACCGCAATTCGACGACCTGCAAATGGACATAGCCGGTCGCGATGCCAGGAAACTGGCTTCCCAGGGGGAGCAACGCAGCTGTGCCCTGGCACTGCTCATGGCTGTCGTGGAGTGGTTGCGGGACATGGACGGACGGTTGCCCGTCCTTCTGCTCGACGACGTATCCAGCGAGCTGGACAGCGGCAGGCGTGGCAGGTTGTTTTCCAGGTTGCTGGAAATGGGCAACCAGGTGCTGCTTACGACCACCGATCCTCAGTATGCCAGCCAACTGCTGGCTGCCGAGGCCCGGCTGCTGGAGGTCGACCAGGGGGTCATCGAAGCAAAAAGGTAAGTGTAACATATTGATAAAATTACAATTTTATATAAACCGGGACCTCTTTTTTGCTTGAACTGCCGGCCCTGGCATGGTAGTTTGAAATGTGCCTGTTGGATGTATAATAATTATGTAAAAACAGGAAGTTACCAATGGAAGAAAAGCAACCTGGAAACACCTCGCCGGATAGAAAGTACGATGCCGACAAGATAAAGGTGCTGGCCGGACTGGAGGCGGTTAGAAAACGGCCGGCCATGTACATCGGCTCGACCTCGCTCGAAGGTCTCCACCACCTGGTGTACGAGGTAGTGGACAACTCCATCGACGAGGCACTGGCTGGATACTGTGATGAGATCAAGGTGACCATTCACTCGGACAACCGGGTTACCGTGGAAGACAACGGTCGTGGCATTCCCGTGGATATGCACAAGACCGAGGGAAAGCCAGCTGCGGAAGTGGTGATGACCACCCTGCATGCCGGCGGCAAGTTCGATGACAAGGCCTACAAGGTGTCCGGAGGGTTGCACGGTGTTGGTGTCTCTGTGGTCAACGCCTTGAGCAAGCAACTGGTGCTGGAGATCTTCCGGGAGGGCAAGATCTGGCGCCAGGAATACCAGCGAGGCGATCCCCTGGGTCCGTTGCAGGTGGTGGGGGAGACCGAACGCACCGGTACAAAGATCACTTTTCTGCCGGACGACGAAATATTCGAGACCACCGAGTTTCTCTTCGACGTCCTGGCCAGGCGCCTGCGGGAGTTGAGCTTCCTCAACCGCGGGGTGGCCATCGTTTTCCTGGATGAACGTTCCGGCAAGAACCGGGAGTTCAAGTACGACGGCGGCATCGTCAGCTTCGTGGAGCACCTCAATCGCAACAAGAACGCACTGCACGAGAAGGTGATATACCTTTCCGGGGAAAGCAACTCGGTCTCCGTGGAGCTGGCGCTGCAGTACAACGATGGATTCCAGGAGAACGTCTTCTCCTACGCCAACAACATCAACACCGTGGAGGGCGGCTCGCACCTGGTGGGCTTCCGCTCGGCACTCACGCGGACCATAAACGCCTACGCCCAGAGACAGGGACTGCTGAAGGACCTGAAGGAAAATCCCCAGGGGGAGGACATTCGTGAGGGACTGACGGCGGTGATCTCGGTGAAGTTGCTGGACCCGCAGTTCGAAGGCCAGACGAAGACCAAGCTGGGCAACTCCGAAGTGGAGGGGATAGTAAAGACCATAGTCAACGAACAGCTTTCCGACTTTCTGGAAGAGAACCCGCAGACGGCCAAGGTGGTTTGCAACAAGGGCATCCAGGCCGCCCGTGCCCGGCTGGCCGCGCGCAAGGCTCGGGAGATGGTGCGTCGCAAGGGGGCGCTGGAGAACATGAGCTTGCCCGGCAAGCTGGCCGATTGCCAGGAGAAGGATCCCAGCAAAAGTGAACTGTTCCTGGTCGAGGGCGATAGCGCCGGGGGCAGCGCCAAGCAGGGCAGGGACAGGGCCACCCAGGCCATACTGCCCCTGCGCGGCAAGATTCTCAACGTGGAAAGGGCTCGCTTCGACAAGATACTCTCCTCTGCCGAGGTGGCCACCATGATCGCCGCCCTGGGAACGGGGATCGGCAAGGAAGACTACGACATCTCCCGGCTGCGCTATCACAACATCATCATCATGACCGATGCCGATGTCGACGGCAGCCACATCCGTACCCTGCTGCTGACTTTCTTCTACCGGCAAATGCGCGAGGTCATCGAGCGCGGTCACCTTTACATCGCCCAGCCGCCACTTTACCGGGTTACCAAGGGCAAGACGGCCTTGTACCTCAAGGACCAGAAAGAACTCGACGACTACCTGTTGCGCCTGGGTTCCAGTCGCCTGCAGGTGACCACGGGGGGAGGAAGCGGCCAGACCGTGGCCGGCGCCGAACTGGAAGAACTGTGCCGGGAGATTCTCCAGTACCAGGAGGTCCTCGGCCAGGTGGGTCGGCGCAAGGACCGGCGCATCGTCGATGCCATTATCATGGCCACCGACATGAACGCCGCCTCGGTGGAAGACAAGGCCGCCCTGACCAGGCAGATAGAAAGCATCCAGGAATACCTGGAGAGATTCCACCCCGAGGTGTTGCCCCTGTATCCGGTCCTGGAAAAGGACCCCCAGTACAAGGGAGGCTATCTGCTGCGCATAGAGAGCCACGAGAACGGAACCCGCAAGGAGACCTACGTCGATCGTGATTTCCTTTCCCGCTCGGATTTCGAAAAACTCCGCCAGCTGCGGGCCACCATCGAGAGCCGCGGTGGTCCGCCCTACCTGGTAAGCGACGGCAAGGAACGACAGGAAGAGACCTGGGGCCTGGGCCAGTTGCTGGCGCACGTGTTGGAAGCGGGGCAGAAGGGCCAGACCATCACCCGTTACAAGGGCCTGGGCGAGATGAACCCGGAGCAGCTCTGGGAAACCACCATGAACCCGACGACGCGGACGCTGCTGCAGGTCAGGGTGGATGACGCCGTGGCCGCGGACGAGATATTCACCATGTTGATGGGAGACGCGGTGGAACCCAGGCGGGAGTTCATAGAGAAGAATGCACTGGATGTGACCAACCTCGACATCTAGGCTTCCAGCAGAGGCGAAAAGCCTCCTGGCGTCGGTTAGGGCCTGGCCGACGGGAGGGAACATGCGAACGGCGTTTCTGGGCATCGGTGGTTATCTGCCACCGCGGGTAGTCAGCAACGACGAGCTGGCGGAAATGATGGAGACCAGCAACGAGTGGATCGTGGAAAGAACCGGCATTCGCACCCGCCACTGGATCGACCGGGAATGCGGGGCCAGCGATCTCGCCGTGCCCGCCAGCCGGCAGGCGCTGGCGGACGCCGGGGTGGCGCCGGAGGAGATCGACTGCATCATCCTGGCCACCCTGTCTCCGGATCACACCTTTCCGGGAACCGCCTGCTTCCTGCAAGAAAAGCTGGGGCTGAAGGGAATACCGGCACTGGACATCCGCAACCAGTGCTCGGGGTTCATATATTCACTGGCGGTGGCCGATGCCTTCATCAAGACCGGGCAGTACCGGCGCATCCTGCTGGTGGGAGCAGAGGTGCACTCCACCGGTCTCGACAAGACCACCCGCGGCCGCGACGTGGCCTGCCTGTTCGGCGACGGCGCCGGGGCGGCGGTGCTGGGTCCCTGCGAGGAGACGGAGCGGGGAGTCCTGTCCACGCACCTGCATGCCGATGGTCGTTATGCCCGGGAGTTGTGGATCGAGGTGCCGGGATCGCGGTTTTTCCCCCAGCGCCTGGATGTCGCCATGGTGGAGCAGGGCCGGCATTTCCCGCGCATGAACGGCCGGCGCGTGTTCGTGGAGGCGGTGCGCCGCATGCCGGAAGTTATAGGCGAGGCGCTGGCGGCCAATTCCCTGTCCGTGGATGACATCGATCTGTTCGTGCCCCACCAGGCCAACCAACGCATCACCGAGGCCGTGGCCAAGCAGATCGGCATGCCAGCCGAGAAGGTGTTTTCCAACATCGACAAGGTCGGCAACACCACGGCAGCCAGCATTCCCCTGTGTCTGCGTGACGCCTGTCTCCAGGGAAAGCTGCAGCGCGGGCACCTGGTGCTGCTGGCCTCGTTCGGCGCCGGCTTCACCTGGGCCGCGGCGCTGCTGCGCTGGTAAAGGAGTCTTGTCGGCTAGCCGGAGTCGGGCAGGGTGGGACCGTCATCGAGGGGGTCTTCACCGGTGGGCTCGCCGAGGTTGGGATCGATTCCCAGGGGGGTGAACAGGGCCCGCCGGGACGTGCTCAGCCGGCAAATCTTCTCGGCCAGCTCCTTCTTGGAAACGTACAACTCCTCGCGACGGCCGGACTCGTGTTCCAGCTTCAGGCACAGTTCCAGCGGGGAGGGACTGCGGGCGTCTATCTCCCGGATGGTGGGAGCCAGGAAGTGTACCAGTCGTTTCACCAGCTCGGGAACCAGTTGCTTGTCCAACACGTCCCGGCCGTCCAGGCTGACGGTAGACAGGGTGCCGCCACAGCGGTAGAGGGCCAGCAGCGACGGCTGCAGTTGCTGCCAGAGCAATTGCAGGGTGTCGATGTGCTCCGGTCCAAGCAGCTGGCGATCCACGGGTTCGGGCTGGCCGCTGTCGTCGATACGAAACAGCTCCACGGACTGCGGGTCGTTCTTGGACATGCGCACCAACAACCCATCACCGGAGGCGGCCTGCCGGCGTATGAATCTCATGCTGACCCGCTCGTCGCTGTCGTTTATCTCGGCCAGCAGGGTGTCGTCCAGGCGTTGCGAATGGGCCACCGGCTCCCGCTTCAACCAGGCCTTTTTCAGTCCCACCGGGATTTCGTGCTTGCCGGGCAGGATGTCGGCGAAGCGACGGGGCTGGGAAAACAGCTCCACCGCGGAGGCATCTACCGCGTAGGTGCAACAGATGCCGGCCACGTCGGTAATCTCCACCGAGACCCGGTAAGCGGAATCGTCCAGTAGACAATGCAAGCGGTTGGCCTGCAGCGGCAGCAAGGCCGGGCGGAAGAACTGCTGGAAGGCCTGTCGGCAGGCCTGCTGCTGGGCCTGCAGGCGGGCCTGCAGATCGGCCAGCACCCGCTCGGCCTCGGCGATTACCTCTGCCTTGCCCTGCTTGATGGCGCGGTTCACCTGGTTGGAGCAGCTGTGGGCTATGGCCAGCAGCGTCTTCTGTTGCTCTTGCCGGTTGGCGGCGCTGCGCTCGATGTAGCCGAGCAGGTCCTGCTTGAAGGCGTCGATCTCCTCCATGAAGGCGGCCAGCCACTCGCGCCGGGACTGCATCTGCTCGCGCAGGTTCTCGATCTGCTCGTCGAGTCCCAGGACCTTGACGGACATGTCGACCATGTCGCGCAGCAGCTGCAGGGTGTCCTCCTGGGCTGGGAACTCTGTCAGGTCGCCGTACAGGTATTTCATGTGCTCGAGTGTAGTATGTCTCACGGCAGCCCGTCAAACCGTATAATCCGCTGATATTGTTGATTTATCGTTAGTTGCGGGGGCGGAAATTCGTTGACATGAACGCTCCGTGGTGTTACACCGGCAAGCGATTCTTTTCGAAGAATCACCGGGTTGCGAACCCGTGGCAGGAAAGGTGGAGGGAGCATGGCCGAGTCGGCAATAAAGTATCAGGTCAACATCGAAGACGAGATGAGGAACTCCTATCTCGACTACGCCATGAGCGTCATCATCGGCCGGGCCCTGCCGGATGTACGCGACGGCCTCAAGCCGGTGCACCGGCGCATCCTCTATGCCATGTACACCGAGGGATTGCTGCACAACCGCAAGTATTCCAAGTGCGCCGGCGTGGTCGGCGAGGTGCTCAAGAAGTACCATCCCCACGGCGACGCGGCCGTGTACGAGGCGCTGGTACGCATGGCCCAGGACTGGAACATGCGCTACCCGCTGGTCGATGGGCAGGGTAATTTCGGTTCCATCGACGGCGATCCCCCCGCCGCCTACCGCTACACCGAGACCCGCATGGCCCGCCTGGCCGAGGAGATGCTGGCCGACATCGAGAAGGAAACCGTCGACTTCGTTCCCAACTTCGACGGCTCCGCCCAGGAACCGACCATCCTGCCCGCGCGCCTGCCCAACCTGCTCGTCAACGGCTCCACGGGCATCGCCGTGGGCATGGCCACCAACATTCCTCCCCACAACCTGTCCGAGGTGGTGGCCGCTACCATATACCTGATACGCCATCCCGACTGCAGCGTCGACGACCTCATGCAGCTGGTACCCGGTCCGGACTTTCCCACCGGAGGTATCATCTATGGCACCGGCGGAATCAAGCAGGCCTACCATGGTGGCCGGGGAGTGGTGGCGGTGCGGGCCCGGGTGGAGCAGGAAGAGCGGGGCAAGGGACGCCAGGCCATAGTGGTCACCGAGGTCCCCTACCAGGTGAACAAGGCCCGCCTGGTGGAACGGATAGCCGAACTGGTACGCGACAAGAAAATCAGCGGCATCTCTGACCTGCGCGACGAGAGCGATCGCCGCGGCCTGCGCGTGGTGATCGAGCTGAAGAAAGACGCCGTCTACGAGGTGGTGCTCAACCAGCTGTTCAAGCACACCCCCATGCAGAGTTCCTTCGGGATCATCATGCTGGCCATAGTCGGCGGCCAGCCGCGGGTGCTGGACCTGAAACAGATGCTGGAGCACTACGTGGATCACCGCCGCGAGGTGGTACGCCGGCGCTGCAGCTACGAGTTGAAACAGGCCCGCGCCCGGGCCCACATACTGGAAGGGCTGATCATAGCCCTGGACAACATCGATGCCGTGATCAACCTGATCCGGGCCAGTCGCGATGCCGCCCAGGCCCGACAAGGGTTGATGGAACAGTTCGACCTTACCGAACTGCAGGCCCAGGCCATCCTCGACATGCGCTTGCAGCGTCTCACCGGGCTGGAGCGGCAGAAGATAGAGCAGGAGCTCGAGCAGCTGCGCGCCGAGATCGAACGCCTGGAAGCCATACTCGACGACCTGGGCAAGCTCATGAACGTGGTGGTGGAGGAGCTCGAGCAGGTGGCCAAGAGCTACGGTGATGCCCGCCGTACCGAGATCACCACCCAGACCCAGGAGATCACCGTCGAGGATCTGCTGGTCGACGAGGATCACGTGGTGACCGTGAGCCATGCCGGTTACGTCAAGCGCACCCCGCTGAACACCTACCGGCGCCAGCGCCGGGGCGGACGGGGGCGCAGCGGCATGAACACCCGCGAGCAGGATTTCGTGGAGAAGGTCTTCATCGCCTCCACCCACTCCACCATCCTGGTGATCACCCAGACGGGTCGAGCCCATGCCCTGAAAGTTCACCAGTTGCCGGAGGCGGGTCCGGCCGCCAAGGGCACGGCCATCGTCAACCTGGCGCGGCTCAAGTCCTCGGAGGCGGTGGCCGCCATCGTGCCGGTGCGCAGCTTCGAGCAGGCCGAGGGCCAGTACCTGTGCACCGTTTCCCGCCGGGGCTACATCAAGAAAAGCCGGCTGGAGCTGTTCGCCAACATCAACGTGGCCGGCATCAAGGCCATGGGCGTTGATGAAGGCGACGAGGTCATCGCCGCCAGCCTCACAGCCGGCGAACAGGAAATCCTCATCAGTACCCGCAACGGCATGACGGTGAGGTTCCGCGAGGCCGAGGTTCGCGCCATGGGCCGGGTGGCCCGGGGGGTGCGGGGTATACGCCTGCGCGACAACAATGATCGGGTGGTGTCGATGGAGGTGGTGGATCCCGGTGCCACCATTCTCACCGTGACCGAGAACGGGTACGGCAAGCGCTCGGAGCTTGACGAGTACCGTCTCATTGCCCGCGGCGGCGTGGGCGTCAAGACCTGCAGCATCACCGGAAAGACCGGGCCGGTGGTGGGAGTGATGCAAGTGGCCAACGACGATGACCTGATGTTGATCACCGACGGAGGCATGATAATCCGCACCAGCGTCACCGGCATTCCCATCCTGGGGCGTGATACCCAGGGAGTGCGCCTGATTGACCTGAAGGAGGGGCAGCGCGTGGTGGGCCTGGCCCGGCTGGCGGAACACGAAGAGGAAGAGGAAGGCCGTTGAGAAGGGTCGAGCAGCTACTGCTGGCCTTGCTGGTGCCGGCGTTGATGACCTGCCAGGGTGACGATTACCAGGGGCAGATGACCCGGGGCATGGAGATGATTTACGAGGGGGCCTACCAGGACGCCGAGATATACTTCCTGGCCCTGGCTCGGCGCCTGAGCCGCAGAGACGATCCCCAGGCGCTGTCGTGGCGGGCCCGGGCACTGTACCAGGCCGGCAAGGTGGAACATCTTTACCTGGGTGAACCGCGCCGGGCGGTGGCCCGGCTGCGCGAGGCCCTCAAGCTGGGAATAGAGGGCAACCTGGCTTTCCAGGTACAGCTGGAGATAGCCAACATCTTCTACGATCGCCTGCGCGACTACCGCAACGCCTCCCTGGAGTTCGAAAGGCTGATCAACCAGTTTTCCGACCAGCAGGACACCGGGCCCTATCGTTACCGCATCGCCCAGTGCTATTTCACCCTGCGTCAGTTCGACCAGGCCCGGGCCGAGGCCCGCCTGCTGGTGGAAAGTCACAAGGACACCAGGCTGGCCGCCGAGGGCATGCTGCTGCTGGCCAACTCCTACTACGTCGAGGGCCGCTATCGAGAGGCGGCCGAGGCCCACGCCAAGCTGCAGCTCATGCATCCCTCGGACGACATCGCTTCACGCAGCCTCTACGAGCAGGGACTGTGCTACCAGCAACTGGGTGCTTTGCCCAGGGCCGAGCGGGCTTTCCTGGCGGCACTGCCGCACCACCCGCGCCCGGACATCGTCCAGATCAGCCTGAGCCAGGTGCGCGAGCAGATGCGCAAGGAGGGATTTCCGGGGCAGGAAGTCGAGGCGACGGCAAGACCCGGTAATGCTCGCCCGGCGACGTCGCCGCCTGCCCCCTCCTTTCGCAGGGCGGCACCGGCGGTGAAGCCCTCCGGGGGCAAGGCAAGCGGGAAAGAGCCGGTGACCGGGACGACGACCGGCAAGGCCGGGGCCCCGCGCCCCGGCAAGACAGCCGATACGCAGACCCGGCCAGCTGCGGCAACCGGTGCGCGCCAGGAGTCCCGGCCCGGCCCGGCAGGGAAAGGGAAGGCCGAGCCCGCCACCGGTTCCACCCCGGAGGAACATGGCCAGCAGCGAGGGAACCGGCGGCAACCAGGACTGGAGGAAACGGGCCGGAAGCGTGGTAAACCGGCAACCGGTGACTCCGGCGCGCCGGCGAGCGGTGCCTCGGCCGGGCCGGCTGCAACAACGGGGCAGGCACCACCGGAAAAAAAGCAGCCGGTAAAGAAAACGGACACTGCCCCGGAAAAACCCTCTCCCGTGCCCGGCCCTGGCAAGTAACAACTTGTTTTTTGTAGGGAAAAGCACGGTACGGTCGACACCGCCGGAAAAGGTCCTTCAAGAAAAATTTTCTATCAAAACTGTTGATCTGGCATCCATGGCGTGATATGTCCCTGCGGCGCTGGAGGAGCTGGTGTGGAAAGGGTCAGATTCCCTGAGAAAGGTAGCACCTTACCTGAACATCGGCAGCATGTTTCTCGGCTGCATGGTGGTCGGAGTGGGAATCGGCTACTGGCTCGACGGCAAGCTGGGTACCAAGCCCTGGCTGTTGCTGGCCGGGTCGTTGCTGGGTATGGCTTCGGGATTCTACCACTTTTTCAAGATAGTCCTGCACCTTGACAGGCGCCGGGCAGAGGATGGCGACGGAGAGGATGACCAAGCGTAACGTCAGCGGCACCGGCCGAGCGGCACGGCTTCCGTACCTGTTCATCGTCCTGCTGGGCCTGGCCGGAGGAACCGCGGCCCTGCTGCTGGGCGGCACCACTTGGCACTCGGCCGGCCTGGGCTGGGGCCTGGCTTGCCTGCTGGGCCTGGCCGGCTGGTGGGGAATAAGCCGGGCACTGGCGGTGGACCTGCAGCGGCTCATGCGGGCCGTCTTCGGAGGCATGCTGGTGCGCCTGGCGGTAAGCGGGTTGCTGCTGGGCCTGGTGGTGGGGCTCACGGCCCTTTCCGCCGAGGGTTTCGTCGGCGGGTTGCTGGGTGGTTTCCTGGTTTTCATGTTTGTCGAGATCGTGGCCATCGAGCGGCATGCCAGACGTGGCACCGCCACTGCGGGAGTATCCGACAATGCTTGAACACGGAGCACACGCGGCCGGGAACGTTGGCGAGCAGGTCAAGAACATGATCCTGCACCACATCATCAACGGCTGGGAGATAGAAGTGCCCTCCTCTCACTGGGGATCGTCGGTGGAACTCGATTCCCACCTGTGGCACTTTCAACTGGCCGGGATCGATGTCAACATGTCCATCAGCAAGCACGTGATCATGATGTTCGTGGCGGCGGGCCTGCTGCTGCTCATGGCCTTGCTGCTGCGGCGCAAGATCGCCCTGGTGCCCCGAGGCTTCCTGTCCATGATCGAGGGCTTCGTCCTGTTCATTCGCGACGAGATCGCCGTGGCCACCATGGGCAAGCACCATGCCCCCAGCTACACGCCCTTCCTGTGCACCACTTTCTTCTTCATCCTCACCTGCAACCTGCTGGGCCTGATACCATACGGCTCGACGGCCACGGGCAACATCTCGGTCACCGCCGGGTTGGCCTTCGTGGCCTTCCTGGCCATCCAGTTTGCGGGCATGCGCCAGATGGGAGTTTTTGGTTACTTCCGGCACCTGGTGCCCCCCGGGGTTCCCTGGTGGCTGGCACCGGTGATGATCGTGGTGGAGATCCTGGGCATCTTCGCCAAGCCCTTTGCCCTGTGTGTGCGGCTTTTTGCCAACATGACCGCCGGGCACGTCGTCATCCTCAGCCTGATCGGACTCATCTTCGTCATGGGCCTGGCGATCTCCCCGGTCACCGTGGGCTTCGGGGTGTTCATGTACATCCTGGAAATCTTCGTGGCTTTCTTGCAGGCATACATTTTTACCATGTTGACTTCGCTTTTCATCGGCTTGTTGGTAGCCGGAGAACATTGAGAGTTCGAAACAGCTAACATCCAAGGAGGCAGAAAGATGCTGGCACATCTGGCGGCAGGAATCGGAGCAGGGTTGGCGGTTATCGGCGGAGCCTACGGCATCGGTCGCATCGCCGAGGGCGCCATGCATGGTACGGCACGCCAGCCGTCCGCTTCGGGCGACATCCGTACCTCGATGATCATCGCGGCGGCCTTGATCGAGGGCGTGACCCTCTTTGCCGAGGTCGTTTGCATCCTGATGGCGCTGAAGTAACAACCCGGCCACCCGGACATAGTCCACCCGGGGCCCGTAACGCACTGGAGGTGCGGCATGGCCCTATTGTACGAAGTATCGACCAGCGCGGCCAGCATGCTGGCCGGGTCTGCAGGCGAGGGAGAGAGCTTCTCCTTGATGGCGGTCCACCCGGGCACTCTGATCTGGACCATCATCATCTTCGTCGTGTTGCTGCTGGTGCTGGGCAAGCTGTTGTGGAAGCCAGTACTCAAGGCGGTAGGCGAGCGGGAAAAGCGTATCCGCGATGCGCTGGATCGCGCCGACAAGGCCCAGGCGGAAGCCGAGCAGGCCCTGGAGCAACAGAAGCAGGTCCTCGACGAACAACGCCGCGAGGCCTCGGCCTTCCTGGCCCGGGCCAAGGAAGAGGCCCAGGAGGCCGGCAACGAGTTGCTGCAGAAGGCCCGCCAGGAAGCCGGTGAACTGGTCGAGCGCTCCCGGCGTCAGATCGAGGAAGAAAAAACGCGGGCGCTGGCGGAACTGCGGACCCAGGCCGTGGACCTGGCCATCCAGGCCGCCGGCCACCTGCTGAGCAAGACCCTCGACGAGGAGAGCCACCGGCGCATCGTCCAGGAGTACATCGACAGCCTGCCGGCCCACCTGAAGGCCAGGCACTGATCGCTCCCGGCCGTGTGCCGACGGGGCGGGTGCCGAGCTTTTTCTCCCTGTTCACGAGGATCGTCTCTGGAGCCGCGGTGTGCGGTTTTGCCGGGGCCGGCGGCACGCCGCCGGGGACCGACGTCGCCGCGGAGAGGGAAGACACTCCGGGCGGGTGAATGCCGGCGGCGGGTTTTGTGGTTGTTTTTATGGCGGCGGGGGGTATCATGCGCCCGATGAGTCCCGACGTCAGGTTGAGAAAACCCCCCCGGCTCCGTGCCGGTGACCGGGTGCGCCTCGTCGCCCCGGCCAGCCCGTTCGCCGGCGGACCCTTCAACTCGGGTTGCCGGGTGTTGCGCCGCCTGGGGATCGAGCCGCTGGTGGAGCGCGAGGAGTTCTCCCGGGAGGGATTCCTGGCTGGCAACGATCGCAGCCGGGTCTTTCGCCTGGTGGGCGCGCTGCAGGAGCGGCAGAGCAGCGCCGCCTGGTGCATCCGCGGCGGCTATGGCTCGGCGCGCCTGCTCGATCTGCTGCGTCCCGAGCCGGCCAGTTACCACGCCAAGGTGCTGGTGGGTTTTTCCGATGCCACCGCCCTGCTGCTGGCCTTCTCCCGGCCGGGGGGATTCGTCACCTTCCACGGGCCGGTGGTCACCCAGCTGGGCCGCTTGCCCCGGGGAGCGCTGCAGTGGTTGCGGCGGCTGCTGTTCGACCCGCGGGTTCCCGGGCGGGTGCCGCTGGGACGACTCAAGACCCTGGTGGGCGGGCGCACCCGCGGCTTCCTCTACGGGGGCAACCTGTCGATACTGGCCAGCCTGGTGGGAACGGAGTTCCTGCCCTCGCTGGCGGGGGCCATCCTCTTTATCGAGGACACCGGCGAGCAGGCCTACCGGCTGGATCGCCTGCTGCTGCAACTGCGCAGCTCGGGAGCGCTGCAAAACGTGCTCGGGGTGGTGGTGGGGGACCTGCACGGTTGTCGTCCCGGGGGACGGGGCCGGTATGCCGCCCGGGCGGTGGTGGAACGGGCCGTGGCGGAGCTGGGTGTGCCGGCGGTCTCCGGCGCCAGCTTCGGGCACCTGGCCCGCAACCTGGCACTGCCGCTGGGAGTGTTGGCCGAGCTGGATGCCGACCGCGGTCGGCTGGAGATTCTCGAAGCCGTGGTGAGCTGAAAGGAACACGGACCGGCGATGGCGGGCAGGTGCATCCAGCCACTTTACGAGATGATGCAGCAAGCCGTGTCCCGGGGGGTGTTCTGCGCCGGCGTGCTGCAGGTCGACAGCCACGGCCGTACCGTCCACCTGTCGGCTCACGGTCGCACCTCGCTGTGGCCCGGCGCCGGGTCGGTTCGTCCCGATACCTGCTTCGACCTGGCCTCGCTGACAAAGCCGCTGGCCACCACCACGGTGGTGCTGCAACTGCTGCGCCGGGGGGCACTCGGGCTCGAGCAGCGGGTGGGCCGGTGGCTGCCCCGGGCCGCCTGCGCCCAGGCCACCATCGCCCAGCTTCTGGAACACTCCTCCGGGCTGCCCGCCTGGCGGCCGTTCTTTTACGAGGTGGCCTCCTGGCCTGCCGCCTGGACACACGGCGGCCCGGCCGCCGTGCGCCGGCTGGCGGCCCGGCAGCGGCCGGAGCGGCCGCCCGGGCAACGGGCCCTGTACTCCGACGTCGGCTTCATCCTCTTGGAGTGGATCATCGAGCGTGCCAGCGGTCAACGCCTGGACCGGCTGTTCCGGCGCCTGGTGAACCGCCACCTGCCCGGAGCGGGACTGTTCTTCCCCCTCACGCCCGGCCAGCGCCGCCGCCACCGGTTCGCCGCCACGGAGCTGTGTCCCTGGCGGGGCCGGGTGCTGTGCGGCCAGGTGCACGACGACAACGCCTACGTCATGGGAGGAGTCTCCGGGCACGCCGGGCTGTTCGGCACGTCCGGGGCGGTGGCGGCCCTGGCCGGAGCCTGGCTCGACGCCTTCCGGGGACGGCGGAGCTGGTTGCCGACGGAGATGGTGCGGCGTTTCTGGCAGCGGGCGCCGCAGCCCGGCTCCAGCCGTACCCTGGGCTGGGACAAGCCCTCCGGTGAAAACTCACAGGCCGGCCGGCTGCTGGGAGCGGCCACGGTGGGGCATACCGGCTTCACCGGGACCTCGTTATGGCTGGATCCCGAGCGGCAACTCGTGATAGTGCTGCTGACCAACCGCGTGCATCCGGACCGCGGCAACCAGGCCATCAGCCGCTTCCGGCCGCGGTTGCACGACCTGATTGCGAAAGTGGTGGACCGATGAACATACACCTGATCGGCGTCTGCGGCATGGGCATGGGCTCGCTGGCCGGTCTGCTGCAGCAGGCCGGGCACCGGGTAAGCGGTTGCGACACCGCCTTCAATCCGCCCATGTCCGAGCACCTGCGCCAGTGGGGCATCGCCACCAGGCCCGGCTTCGATCCCGCCCACCTGGACGATCGTCCCGACCTGGTGGTGGTGGGCAACGTCTGTCGTCGCGACAACCCGGAAGCCCGGCGGGCGCTGGAGATGGGGCTCGAGGTGAAGAGCTTCCCCCAGACCCTGGGAGAGCTGTTCATTGCCGGGCGACGGTCGGTGGTGGTGGCCGGCACCCACGGCAAGACCACCACCACCTGCCTGCTGGCCCACCTGCTGCAGGCCGCGGGCCAGGATCCTTCCTTCCTGGCCGGGGGTATCATGCTCGACAGCGGCCGCAGCTTTCGCCTGGGGGCGGGCCCCCACTTCGTGGTGGAAGGGGACGAGTACGACTCGGCCTTCTTCGACAAGCGACCCAAGTTCGTGCACTACCGGCCCCGGGTGGCGGTGCTCACCTCCCTGGAATACGATCACGCCGATATCTATCCCGACGAGGAGAGCTACCGGCGGGCCTTCGACGGCCTGCTCGAGCAGATTCCCGCAGACGGCTGCCTGGTGGCCTGTCACGATCAGCCCGGGGTGCGCCGGTTGCTGGCCGGCCGGGGATTGCCGGTGGCCTGGTACGGCCTGGAGGCGGAGGCCGAGTGGCAGGCGGCGGACCTGCGGCCGGGCCCTGCCGGCATGTCTTTTTCGGTGGTGCACCGGGGGCGGGAGGTGACGAGGGTGCAGATGCCGCTTTCCGGGCGTCACAACGTCGCCAATGCCCTGGCGGCGCTGGTGGTGCTCGAGCGGCTGGGCCTCGAGGTGGACGCCGTGGCCCGGCACCTGTCCTCCTTTCCCGGGGTGGCCCGGCGCCTGCAGGTACGGGGAGAGGTCGACGGTATCCTGGTGGTCGACGACTTCGCCCACCATCCCACCGAGGTGCGCGAGACCGTGGCCGCGGCCGCCCGGCGCTTTTCCGGCCGGCAGCTGGTGGCGGTGTTCGAGCCGCGCACCAATACCTCCCGGCGCGCCGTCTTCCAGCGGGAATATGCCCGTGCCTTTGCGGGAGCCAGCCGGGTGTTGCTGGTGCCGCCCTTCCGGGCCGAGCAGATCGAACCGCAGCAGCGCTTCGATTCCGCCCGCCTGGCCGCCGACCTGCGGGCGGGCGGCCTGGAAGCCGAGGTGCTGGCCGATGCCGGCGCGGTCATCGACGTCCTGGTCCGGCAGCTGCGGGAGCCGGCGGTGGTGCTGGTGATGTCCAACGGGCCCTTCGATGACATCCACCAGCGCCTGCTCGAGGCGCTGGCCAGGCGGCGGGGTGACAGATGAGCGAGCCGTTGAGCTGGCTGGCCCTGCTGCTGTTGCTGCTGCTTGCCTGGCAGCTGCTGATCGGCGCCTGGGCACGCCGCCTGCGCCGGGTTCGCTACGGCGAGCAGGTATACTTCGCTCGCACCGCGGATGACTGGCGGCTGGCCCTGCACTACTATCATCCCGGGCAGAGGCGCTGGCGGGAGCCGCTGCTGCTGTGCCACGGCCTGGGCGCCAACCGCTACAACTTCGATCTCAGCGACGAGACCTCGCTGGCCCGTTACCTGGCGCAGCGGGGGTTTTCCGTCTACAGCCTGGAGCTGCGCGGCGCCGGCCTGAGCCGTCCGGCCGGGCCGGAAGCCACCCCTTTCGCCGCCACCTGCTTCGACGACTACCTGGAGCGCGACCTGGCCGCGGCCCTGGCACGACTGCGGGAGATCGAGCCGGGCAACGATTTCTTCTGGCTGGGCCACAGCATGGGCGGCCTGCTGGGCCTGGCCTGGGCCGGGCGCGGACTCGAGCCCCGGCCCCGGGGGGTGGTGGCCGTCGGTTCACCGGTGGATTTCGCCGCCGCCGCTCAGGCACGCGGCCTGCCGGCCTTGCTGCGCCTGGCCGGCCTGATGCGGCAGGTCCCCCTGCGCCCGCTGGCCCGGCAGCTGCTGCCGCTGGTGGGGGCGCCGCCGTTTTTGTCGCGTCTGGTCACCTGCCGCGGGCAGATGGGACGGCAGGCGCTGCGGCTGAGCATGGTCAACCTGTCGGAGAACATGGCCGGGGCGCTGGCCCGACAGTTGCTCGACTGGCACCGGCAGGGTGGCTTTCGCTCCCGCGACGGGCAGAGGGACTACTTCGCCGGCCTGGAAGCCGTCGGCCAGTCGCTGCTGGTGGTGGGGGCCGAGGCCGACCGGCTGGCGCCTCCCGGGTCGGTAACGCCGGCCTACCAGCGGGCCGGCAGCGGCGACAAGCAGATTCGCATCCTCGGTCGCGATCACGGCGACGAGCACGATTACGGCCACGGCGATCTGCTGCTGGGCCGGCATGCCCCGGAAGAGATCTACCCCTTGCTGGGCGAGTGGCTCGAGCAGCGGGCCACTCCGCTCGAGACCGAAGGCTAGTTGCCTGACAGGTGCGGTCTACTGGTCTGCGAAGACCACCAGGGGATCGTTGGCCAGGCCGCAGGCGGCGAACTCGCCCGCCTCCAGGGCCTCGCAGGTGCAGCGCTGGGAGTCGAGGATCTGCTGGCAGACGGACTCCTGCTCGTCGGAGGGATCGATGTTGCTCGAAGCGGTGGAGACGCTGCGCCGGCAGCGGTCTTCCCGGGCGCGGGTGGGCTGGCACTCGCAGATCTTGTCGGCCAGTTCCTTGCAGGCGCTGCCGCAGCCGGCCAGCGGCAGGGCGGCGGCGACGGCGAGAGCCATAAGTTGGTGTACCAGGCGCTTCATGGCCAGGCATGCTATGGTCTGCAGGGGATGCTGTCAAGCTGGATATCGGACCCGGGTTGTGACATCATGAGCGCGTCGAACCCCAACTGCCGGATGGTTGCCACATGACCAAGCACGAATTCCTCCGCCAGCTCGAGGCCCTCAAGAAGGAATACACGAACTCCGCGGCCAATCCCGGCTCCTTCGAGTGCGACTCCTGCAGCCAGTGCAGCGGCTGCATGTTCTGCCGCACTTGCCGGGCCTGCTACAAGTGCACCCACTGCAACGATTGCCAGGACTGCTCCCACTGCTCCCACAGCCGGGGTTGCCGGCAGTGTCACAACTGTGCCTACTGCATCGACTGCGCCAACTGCTCCCAGTCGGCCTACCTGGTGGCCTGCACCAACTGCACCGATTGCAACTACTGCTTCGGTTGCGTGGGACTGGCCAAGGCCGACTACCACATTCTCAACCAGGCCCATTCGCGAGACGAGTACTTCAAGCGGGTTGCCGAACTCAAGAGAGCGCTGGGAATCCGTTGAGACTCAGCCGGCCCGCTGGATCTGTTCGGGCCGCCGGGAGGGACGGGAAGGTCGTTGTTCTTCCGCCTGCTCGGCCTGGCGTACCGCGTTGTGCAGGTACACCTCCAGGCGCTGGTTCTGGTTGCCGGTGCCGTCATAGAACATGCTCACCACGGGGATGCCCAGCTCCGGGGCCAGCTTGCGGAAGATGGCCGTGGTCAGGGTACCGGGCATGCAACCGAAGGGTGCGCAGTTGACCACCAGCGAGGCTCCCTGCTCGGCGAACTTGGCCGCCCGGCCGATGGTGATCAGCGCCTCGCCCTCGAAGTTGACGGGCATGAAACGGGCGCCGGCCTCGATGACGCTCTCGATGGGCGGTTCCTGGCGGTCGGCGAGCAGCGGCAGGCTGGCCCGCTGGGCGCGGTGTTCCTGGCGGAAGATGTACATGTTCTTGAGCTCGGAGAGCCAGCGGGCCAGGAAGTTGCGGTTACGGTCGCGGAAGGAGATGCGCTGGGTGGCCACGGTGTAGAGAATCCACTCGGAGATGGGAGCCAGCCAGGCCTCCCCGCCGAAGCGCTCGATGGCGCCGATGACATCCTCGTTGGCGAAGGGGTTGCAGCGGATGTAGATCTCGCCCACCACTCCCACCAGCGGCCGGGGTTGTCCGCTGGTCTCGATGTTGCGGAAATCTTCCAGGCAATCGGCCAGGACATCGAGGGGATCGCCGCCGGACTCGATGTAGTCGGCCAGGTAGTCCATCTTTTCCCGCAGCAGGCGGTTGCTGGAGCCGCTGATGACCTCGTAGGGCCTCACCTTGCAGGTGGCCTTGAACAGGGCATCACCGGCCAGGAAGGTCTTCCAGATGGTACGCCGCACCGGCTCGTCCAGGCCCTGGTAGGAGTTGTAACTCGACGGCGACATGATGGCCACGTCCTCGAGGCCGGCCCGGTCCAGCACCTGCCGGTGCAGGGTGCAGTACTGGCCGAAGCGGCAGGGCCCCTCGGCGGTGGGCATGAACAGGACATGCCGGCCCCGGCCGTGGTGCTGGCGCATGGTCTTGAGGAAGGTGCCGATGGTGAGCGCGTTGGGCAGGCACTCCGAGCCGCGGGTGACCGAACGTCCCAGTTCGAACGATTCCTTGTCCTCCTCGGGCAGGGCCTGGCAATCGAAGCCGTGCCGGCGGAAGGCCGCGGCCATCAACTCGGTGCCCACCGGGTGCATGGGCGGCAGCCAGATGGTGCGCCCCCGCAGGGAGCGTGGTTCCGGCCGGAAGCTGTTGTCATGGCGGGGCTGGCCGGGGGGACGGCGCCGGAGCACGTCGAAGTAGGCCTCGATGCGGGTCAGGTAACCGGCGTCGGCTCCGTGTTCGTCCAGCTCCAGGGCCAGGAAGGGCCTGTCTCCGAGAATCTCTTCCGCGTAGGAGAGCAGGAAGCTGTCGGGGCCGCAGTTGAAGTTGGTCAGGTAGACCGCGTCCAGGTCGTCGTTCAGCGACACCTGCTTGATCCCGGCCAGGATCTTCTGCCCGAAGTTCCAGTAGGTGTTGCGGTAGCGCGGGCCCAGTTCCTCCAGGGGAGCATCCAGCATGTCCAGGGGCAGCACCAGGCGTCCCTGCTCGGCCAGCTTCTGGGGCAGGCCCAGGTTGATACCGGTATCGAAGTTGTTATAGGGACGGCCCACCAGCAGGATGAGCTTCTGGCCCTCCCGGCGGGCCCGTTCGACGATGCGCCGGCCTTCCTCCCGGCAGGCGGACTCGAACTGCCGCTGGACCTGCCAGGCCTCGCGCCAGGCCGCCTTCAGCTCGCGCCGGCTCTTGCCCAGCACCGGGCCGAAGACCTCGAACAGCTTGTCTATCTGGGCCGCTTCGTTCATGCGCAGATCCACCACCGGGCTGAGCAGGCGGGAGGAATCGATACCGTTGAGCTCGAGAGCGGTGCGGCAGTAGGATGGCAGCGCCTGGGTGTAGGGACAGAACTTGGCCGCGGTGGTGGACTGGTTGAGCTTTTCGCAGACCATGTGCGGTACCAGCACGTAGTCCACTCCCTCGCGGGTGGCCAGCTCGGCCACGTGGCCGATGGCCACCTTGGCGGGAAAGCAGAACTCGGCGCCGGTCAGGGCGCTGGCCCGGGCGCGGATACGGTCGTTGCTCTGGCCGGAAAGCTGCAGGCGCAGGCCCAGGCGATTGAGAAAGCGCCGCCACAGCGGCAGGTAGGAATAGGTGGTCAGCGCCTGGGGCAGGCCCACCAGCGGAGCATCGTCGGGTACGGGGATGCCGCCGCCGCCCTGGCGCCACAACCGCTGGCGGATGCGCAGGGGCTTGTCGTGGGGATTGACCCGCACCTTCTGCTCGTCGGGGTCGCGCCCGCACATGTATCCCCAGGAGGGCTCCTCGTCGAGCCCTTCCACCTGGGCGAAGGAGATGGTGCAGTGGTTCTGGCACAGATCGCAGGTCTCCTTGCGGATGCTGATGTTGCGCCTGTCGAGATCCAGTCCCCGGAAAGACGTTTCCCGTTTCTCCTCTTCGGCCATGGCCGCGCGGGTGAGCAGGGCCACGCCGTAGGCCCCCATGACGTGGCAGTAGGGGCTGACCACCACCTGGCAGTCGAGCACGCGCTCGAAGGCGGCCACCAGTCCCTGGTTGCGGGCAGTGGCCCCCTGGAAGAAGATCTTCTCCCGGTTGCGGTAGCGGTTGCCGACCACCTTGTTGAGGTAGTTCTTGACGATGGACACCATCACCCCCGCCAGCGCCTCCTGGGGACTGGTGCCGGACTGCACCAGCCGGGCCACGTCCTGCTCCATGAACACCGTGCAGCGATCGGATGTGCGCGGCGGCCGTATGCCCAGAACCGCCGGCCCCACCTGGTCCACCGGGTAGCCCAGCTTGTGCGCCTGCTCCTCCACGAAGGAGCCGGTGCCGGCGGCGCAGACGTAGTTCATGTTGGAATCGCGAATGTGGCCGTTGACCACGTGCATGTACTTGGAGTCCTGGCCGCCGATCTCGAAGATGGTGTCGACGCTGGGATCCACCCGGGTGGCACCGGCCACGTGGGCGGAGATCTCGTTGATGACGGCATCGGCGCCGATCACCTTGCCCACCATCTTGCGTCCCGATCCGGTGGTGCCCACTCCCCGGATGCGGTAGCTGCCGCCCCGGCGCTCGGCCAGGCGCCGCAGGGCCCGGAACAGCAGCTTGGTGGCGCCGATGGGATCACCGCCGGTCTTGCGATAGACGTCCACCAGCACCCGGTCGTTTTCGTCCACCAGCGCCAGCTTGGTGCTGGTGGAGCCGATGTCGATGCCCAGCCAGCCTTCCAGCTGTCCGTTTGCCGGCCAGTCGAGAACCCGCACCTCGTTGTCGTCGTCGTCGCGGTAGTATTCCTGGGCCTCGAAGGAAGGATACAGGGAACGCTCCAGGGTCAGGGACCAGTCGTAGTTTCCCCGCTGCTCGATGTCGTGGTGGTGAACCGGCAGGGGCCGGGGCACGGCGTGGCGGGGGCGCTTGCCCAGCAGGGCCGCGCCCAGGGCGGCGGACAGGTGAGGCTGGCTGGGCACCAGGATCAATCCCGGGTAGGTGTGTTCCATCCAGCGCAGCACCTCGCGGTTCATGGCCACGCCGCCGACGACGGCGGTAGGGGCATCCAGCGGACGGCCGTTGAGCAGGGTGCCGAACATGGTTCCGGTCATGCCCCGGCAGAGCCCGGACCACATCTCGGCCTTGGAGTAACCCTCCTGCTGGCGGTGGATGAGATCGCTCTTGGCGAAGACGGCGCAGCGAGCGGCCACCGAGGGTGGTTCGGCGACGTGCTCGAACCGCTGCATGTCCTGGTAGCGTATGCCCATGCGCTCGGCCTGCTCGTCCAGGAACGAGCCGGTGTTGGCCGCGCACAGGGAGTTGGTGGCGTAGTTGAGGAAGTTGCCCTGCTCGTCGAGCTGGATCAGGGTCACCGAGCCGCCGCCGATGTCGATGATGTTGCGCGCCCGCGGCTCCAGCCGGCGCAGGGCCGCGATCTGGCAGCGGGTGATGTCCAGCAGATCGACGCCCAGGGTGTCGGCGAAGAGCCCGGCCGCCGAGCCGGTGATGCCGACGGATTGCCCGTCGGAGACTTCCAGGGTCCGCAGGGTCTGTTCCAGGGCGCCAGCCGGGTTGCCGTTGTGCTGGCGATAGTCCTGCCTGACGATATTGCCGCCGTCGTCTATGGCCACACCCTTGCAGAACAGGGCGCCGATATCGATACCGATACGCATTTGTCCAGCCGCCATCTTCCTGCCTCCATTGATGTTTGCTGTAGGATGTACTGCTACAAAAGTTGTACTGACATGTCAGTCTATTTTTTCCCGCCACCAAGTCAAGGATTTTCTGCAGGAGGCGGGGGCTGCCCTCACACCGGGCCGTTGCGCTTGAAGGCGATGGCTCCGGCCAGGTTTACCGCCACCGATACCAGGATGAGTATCTTGATGCGCCGGTTCAGCACCAGCCCGCCACAGGCCAGCAGCATTATCAGGTAGGGCATTACGTCCAGGGCGAAACGGTAACCGAACTGCACGTAGCCCGAGTTCTGGTAGAACAGGCCCGGAAGCAGCCCCGCCACGGCGGTGGCCCACAGCAGGGGATACAGCCAGGGTCGTTGCCGGGGCCACAGCAGCCAGAGCAGGACGGGGGTGGTGATGAAGATGCTCATGCCGTTGGGGTCGTAGGCCAGGTAGGGAAAATGGTCCAACAGCTTGGGCAGGCCGCAGAGCATGGTGGAGAGGTTCCACCACAAGTAGTGGTAGGCGAACAGGCCGTGGGCCTTGATGCGTTCTCCGGCGGGGCCGATGAGGTAGCTGTGGCCGAATTCGAAGGGGTTGCCGTAGCGGGCCTGGTTCATCCACATCTGCAATCCGCCCACCACCACGATGGGCAGCGAAAACAGCAGTCCCTGGCGCAGCACCCGGAGCCAGGAGCCGGCCGCGGGCCGCCCGTCGGCGCCACGGGGAAAGACGAGTTGCAGGCCGAAGTAAATGCAGGTAAAGGCCAGGCTGACCCGGGTGTCGAAGGCCAGGGCCAGGGCCAGGCCGGCCAGCAAGGGCCGGCGCAGGCGGGTGGCGGCCAGGACGTAGAGCAGGGTGAAGGTGAGCCCCACCACGTGGGCCGTGAACCACACCTCGCCGAGAACCGAGCAGGCGTAGTTGACGGTACCGAACCCGAACAGCACCGTGAGCCAGAGGTTTTCCTCCCGCCCCAGCTTGCTGAGCCCCAGCCGGGCCAGCAGCTGCAACACCATGAACATGAGCATGACGTTCAGGGCGGCAAAGGGTATGGTAAACAACACGTCGTTGAAGCCCAGGCCGAAGACGGCCACCAGGGGCATCATCAGAACCGCGGGCACCGGCGGGAAGCAGACGTAGTACTTGCCCCCGTAGCGGATCCAGTCGTTGTCGTTGGGAGGCTTTTCCACGTCCAGGCGTCCGTGCAGGAAGGCGTGAGCCTGGTAGACGAAGTGCGGCCCCTGCGACTGGCGCAGCAGGCGATCGGCACTGGTGGCGGAAAAGGCCAACAGCGACAGCAGGAAGATGGCGGCCTCGGTATGGTGCCGGGCCCAGCGCAGCAATGGGTTCTCGGCTGGCATCGGAGCGAAATCTCCCACGGGTGCGGGAGCCAGTCAAGACACCGCGTGGCGTTCAGATGCGGGGTCGAAGGTGACGGTTCAGCCTTGCTCGAGGCGTCGCTGCCAGTCGAAGGCGGGATCGCAGACGGCGCTTTCCATGCGCTGGATGCGGCGATTGAGCCTTTCGTACTGCAGGCGCAGGCGCGCAACCGCCATGGAGCGGGAGGAGGTGTAGGAGTTGTAGAACTCCTCCTCGATATCGTTGGCGGTGGGCACGGCGGGCTCGGGCTTGAGCAGGAAGGCGGCTCCCAGGTAGACGGCGACTGCCGGCCAGAAGCCGGTCAACACCAGCGCCACCACGGCCACGATGCGGATCCACTTGACGGGCATGGAAAAGTAGTCGGCCACCCCCTGGCACACGCCCAGAATCTTACCCCGTCTCGAGCGGTACAGCGTACGCTTGCCTTGTCTGGTTTCATTCATCGCTTCTTCCTTCCTTCAGCCTGTCGAAGAGGATCGTCTCCAGGGCCTCGACCCGCCTTTCCATTTGCAGCAGGCCACGGTGGATCTCCTGCACCAGCCGGCTTTCCTCGTCGGCGTCCAGCCGCTGGCGTTCCCGGCCGTCGCCCCGGAACATGCGAATGGCGATGAGCACGAAGATTCCCAGCACGATCAGGGCGGCCAGAGAGATGCCCATGATGACGGCCAGGGTTTCTGCGTCGGGGTACATGCTTGTCTGTCCTCCTGCCGGGCCGGCGAGGGGTTCGACCCGGACCGACCCAGTGTATCAGCAAAGACCGCCGCCTGTCAGTCGTTGTCGCCGGCCGTCTCCCGGCGCAGGCGCTTGAGTTCGGCGTCGACCAGCTCTTCTTCCTGGAGCTTGGCGAACTTCTCTTCCAGGCCGGGACGCTCGCTCCAGCGGGCCACTTCGATCTCGGCCTCGGCCCGCTCCACCCGCCGCTCCAGCCGGTCGAAGCGGGCGAAGGCGCCGGTGCTCTCGGCCTTGCGGATCTGCTCGTGCACCCGCCGGGCACCGCTGGCATAGGCGTGCCGCTGCGCCAGCACCCGGTGCTTTTCCCGGGCCTCGGCCAGCTTGGCCTCCAGCTTGCCGATGTCTTCCTGGTACTGGCGTACCAGATCGTCGAAGTCGACCAGCTCCCGCTCCAGCGCCTGGGCCTGTCTCAGCAACTTGTGCTTTTCCAGCAGGGCCTCGCGGGCCAGCTCCTCGCGCTGTTTGCTCATGGCCAGCCTGGCCTTCTGTTCCCAGTCGTCCGCCCGGCAGCGGCAGGATTCCAGCCGGCGCTCCACCCGCTTGCGCTGGGCCATGACGCCGGCCGCCGAGGCCTTGATCTCGACCAGGGTGTCTTCCATCTCCAGCATCATGAGCTTGAGCAGCTTCTCCGGATCCTCGGCCTTGTCCACCATGGAATTGATGTTGGAATTGATGATGTCCTTCAGTCGGCTGAAAACTCCCATGGGCGACCTCCTTTGCGTGGGCTGTCTGGCAATGCAATACACCCCCCGAATTGAGCAAAATTCTTGCCAGCGGTGCAATGGCTGACTTTTGGCTTTTGGTTTCAAGGTGATATCGACAAACCCGGTAATGATGCCGCCATCATGCCAGGTGGTCGTACTTGCAATAAATTGGTTGAAATGGTTAATAATTAGGCAATGGTTACACCAGAAGATACATCCGCTCCCATCCCCGAGGCGCTGGGGAGATCGGAGGCGTTCCTGCGCTTTCAGGAGGAGCTTTCCCGGGTGGCTCCGGTGGAGCGGCCGGTGCTCATCCTGGGAGAGCGGGGCACCGGCAAGGAACTGGCGGCGCTGCGCCTGCACTACCTGTCGCGCCGCTGGCGGGAGCCGCTGGTGACCCTCAACTGCGCGGCCATGGCGCCGGGGCTGATCACCGCCGAGCTGTTCGGTCACGAGGCCGGGGCCTTCACCGGAGCGGCGCGCCGCCGGGCCGGTCGTTTCGAGGCGGCCGACGGCGGCACCCTGTTCCTGGACGAGATCGGCAACATTCCCCTGGAGGCGCAGGAGCAGATCCTGCGGGTGGTGGAGTACGGGGTGTTCGAACGGGTGGGGGGCACCAGGCCGGTGAAGGTCGATACCCGCCTGGTGGGTGCCACCCACGCCGACCTGGCGGCCATGGCCGCCAGGGGACTTTTCATGCGCGACCTGCTCGACCGGCTTTCGTTCGAGGTTCTGCACCTGCCTCCCTTGCGCGAGCGGGAGGGTGACATCGAGTTGCTGGCCCTGCACTTTGCCGCCCGCATGGCCGCAGAGCTGGGTCGCCGGGAGGTCGTCGGCTTCAGCCCGGCGGCCTTGCGCCGCCTGCGGGCACACGACTGGCCGGGCAATGTCCGCGAGTTGAAAAACGTCGTCGAGCGCGCCGTCTATCGTTGCCCCGGCGACGAGATCGACGAGCAGTACGTAGTCATGGATCCCTTTCGCCGCCGGGAAGATGCGCCGCCGGCGGCCAGGCCCCCGGCGCCGCGGGCGGAAGCGACGGCGGGAGACGAGAGGGCGGAGCCGGCTGCCGCCGGCGTGCCCCAGCTGCCGGCGTCGTTGCCCGAGCAGCTGCGGCGACTCGAGCTGAGCATGTTGCGCCAGGCCCTGCGCCAGGTCCACTACAACCAGCGGCGGGCGGCGCCGCTGCTGGGCCTGAGCTATCACCAGCTGCGCCGTCTCTACCGCAAGTACCACAGCGACCTGTAAATACTTGACAGCCTGAAACTCCGGGTGCTAGTGTCCGGCAAACAAAGCGGATTATCGCCGCGCTGGGCCGGTGTTCGCAAGCAGAAGGAAGGCGCGATGAAAATTTGGAACCTATTTCCAGCCTGTGTCCTGTCGCTGGCCCTGATCTCCGGTGCCGCCCGGGCCAACCGCTACGACCTGCACCTGGGGAACTTCGTCAGCGACAACTGCACCGTCTCCTGTGGCCAGGAACTGTTCGACCAGCTCATGCGCGAGCTGGGCCTGGCCACGGCCCCGGTGTTCCTGTCTCCGGCGGAGACCCTGGGCCTGAACGGTTTTTCGTTCTCTCTCGAGGGAAGCGTGGTGCCCATCCACAACGACGAGGACTACTGGCAGGTGGCCACCGAGGGCGATCCCTCCAGCGTACTGTTCATCCCCCACATACACATCCGCAAGGGACTGCCCTTCAGCTTCGAGGTGGGAGCGCAGATGTCCTACGTGCCCGAGAGCGAGCTGTTCGTGATGGGGGCCGAACTCAAGTGGGCGCTCAACGAGGGCTTCTACTTCATTCCCGATTTCGCGGTGCGCTTTTCCATCAACCACATGATCGGGGCCAAGGACTTCGAACTGTCCACCGGCGGTTGGGACGTCTCGCTCTCCAAGGCCTTCGGCGTCGGCGGCATGCTCTCGCTGACTCCCTACGTCGGTTACAACATGATGTTCGTTCATGCCAGCTCCCACGTGGTGCTCGATTCCACCGCTGCCATGAACCAGGTGGTCTTCGGAACGGTCAACTGGCAGGACAACATGTTCCACCGCTTCTTCGTCGGTTGTCGCCTGAAGACCTACATCTTCCAGATCACCGTCGAGGGGCTGTTCTCCAACAACAACCTGCACATGTTCAACTTCAAGCTGGGCTTCGACTACTAACCCCCGGGCAGTTCCTGCCATGTTCCCCATCCCGGGCTTTGCCGACATCGTACTGATCGTCATCGTGGTCTTCGTGGTCTTTGCCGCCGGCAAGCTGCCCGCCCTGGTCAACACCGCCGGCCGGGCCCTGCTGCGCTGGCGCGAGGGGCGGCGCGGAAAAACGGACGGCCAGTAGAGGCCGGGACCGGTTCACTCCCCGTCCTCTGGCGGCGATTGTTGGCGGGGCCCGGCGCCGGGGTCGCCCTTCCCGGCGAGGCCGGTCTTGGCCCGGTAGAGGCGGTCGGCCTCGGCGCGCACCAGCGGGTGCAGGGACTGATTGCTGCGCACCAGCTTGAGATCCCGCCGGAGCAAAAACCCCACCAGCTTGAGCGAAAGATCGGTGGGGGTGTAAGGGTTGCTGACGAGAGCCAGGCGGACCGAGTAACGGTTTCCGAAACGGCTGGCCAGGATCTGCCGTTGCACCACGTCACGGGTGGGGCGTCGCGCGGCCAGCCCCACCACGTCCTGTTCGGTCAGGTGGGGATTGCGCAACAGGTTGCGGATGACGTCCGGTTCGGGGTCGCGCAGCAGCCGCTCCAGGCGATTGCGGTCGTGTCCCCGGGCCAGGAACTTGCGCTCGCCCAGGGTCAACCGCGACATGTCGGCATCGCCGTGGACCTGGCTGGCGGCCAGGGGACCGCGTTGCGGGGCGGCGTTGAGCAACATGGTTGCCACCGCCTGGTGGTCCTCCTGCCGGGCCAGCAGGTATACCTCGGCCAGGGTCTCGTAAAGGAGGTCCCGTTGCTGGCCGACGTGCAGCGCCTGGTGAACGGCGTCCAGCACGTCGATGGCGGCCGGATTTCTGCACGCCACCTGCCGGGACAACCAGTCGAGCAGCTCGAACACCTGTTGAGGAGACATCTCCAGAAACTGCTCCAGCAACACCTGCCGGCGCATGTCACGTTCGGCCAGGGCCCGCAGGCGCTTGACCAGCGCGGCTGGTTCGCCGCCGTTGTCTTTGCCGGCGGCGGTCATGTCAGGGATGGTCGGCCGTGGCGGGCGCCGGTTTCTTCAATCGGATGAAATCACCACCGGCCTTGCGCAAACGCCCCCGGCCGGGCGCGGGTGGCGGGGTTTTCTTTCCCGGTGGGGGAGTGGGCTTCGCCGCGAGGGGCGCGGGCTCCTTGCCGGTGGTGGTTTCGACGGGAGGCCCCAGACCCAGCCAGGGATCGGCAGAGGCGGCGGCTTCAACCTGGAAGAAGTACCGGTCCAGGCCGGTGGGGTAATCGAACATGATACACATGAAAGGCAGCTGCTGGTTGCCGTCGAGGGCGGGGCGCTTCTTTTCGATGGCCCGGCGATAGGCGGCGTCTACCTGCTCCGGGGTGGTCATGGCAAACACCTGTTCGGGACGGAAAACCACACCGGCGGGAACGGTCTTGGCCACCAACTGCTTGCCTTGCTCGTCGACCAGCCGAACGGTGACCGTGATTCCGGCGGCGGAGCTTGGGGAGGTGTTCTTGACCTGGCCCCAGACCAGCAGCAGCCTCTGGCCGTCGCTGTTGCGATAGGTGGTGTTGGACTGCCGGGTGATCCGCAGCGGACCGGCATGTTGCCTCGACAGGCCGGTCAGGCCGAAGGCCCGGGCATAGGTGGACCAGGAGGTGAGGTCGGGCTTGCCGCCGCTGCGAAAGGCCACGAAGGCCAGAAGGGCCACCACCAGGGCCAGCAGACCGAAGCCGATCTTGTAGACCAGGTTGCCCCCCCCCGCGCGCCTGTCCATCGGCTCCTGCGCCATGGGGGCGGGCGCAGGCGCCACCGGCGGTGCCTCCGTGGCTGCCGGGGTGCTCTCTGCCGGTGCTGGAGAAATTGTCTTGGTTGGTGGTGGCGGCGGTGGCGGAGCTTCGCCTACCAGGTGTCCCTCCTCGTCCAGCTGCAGGCCCGAAGGACTGGCGTCGACATCGGTGCCGTCACCCTGCCCGGCGAAGGGATCGTTGCGAGACAGGACCTCTTCCATGGCCGCCCCCCCGCCTGCCGGGGAGTCTTCACCGGTGGCGAAGGGATCGTCTACTGCAGGTGCCGCCGGTGGCGGGGAGGGAGAGTCGAGGGAGGCAAAAGGCTCCTCGGGAGCGGCGGTCGTTGGTGCCGCCGGGGGCGGGGCCGGAGCCGGGGCAGCGTCCCCCACGCCGGCGAAAGGATCTCCCAGCGAGCCGAACAAGTCGTCGCCGGCCCCGGATGCTGCTGGTGGGGGTGGGGGTACGGCCGGGGGCGCTGCCGCGGGGGCACCCGGAGGAGTCATGCCGAGATCGATATCGGCGAAAGGATCGTCGTCGGCCGCCGCCTGGACCACTCCGGGGATGGCTGCCGGTAACGGGGTAGCCGGCGGTTCTGACGCCGGGGCGGTGGCGGCTGCCGGTGCAGAAGTGGCTGCCGTCGGTGGTGGCCCTGCCGGGGTCGGAGCAGGAGGAGGCGGCAAGGGTCCGGGGGTTGCCAGAGGTGCCGCCGCATCCGGGGCTGTCGACGGGGCGACCGACTGCTGGCCCGGAGGCGGCGGGATGTCGATGTCGCCCAGGTCCTTGAAGAGATCTTCTCCCAGTTCCGAGGCCGGTGCCGCCGCCGGGGGCGAAGAAGCCGCCGCCGGGGGCGAAGAAGCCGCCGCCGGGGGCGAAGAAGCCGCCGCCGGAGGGGAAGATGCCGCGACCGGGGGGGGAGGCACCACCGCCGAAGGAGGGGGAGGCACTGCCGCCGGGGCCGCGACGCCCGGTACGGGTTGCTGATCGTCGGAGTCCAGGTCGATCAGGTCGGCCAGGTTCTGACCGCTGCCCGCAGGAACCACGGGTGCGGGAATGGGGAAGTCTCCACCGGCCGGCGGGGGGGCTACCCGGGTGGGCTGCGAGAAGATGTTGTCGCTGGACACCGCCGGGGGAGGAGGCAGTGAAGACGGTGGAAGCGGCGCTTTCACGGGAACCGCTTCGCCGCCGGCCGGTGCCGCCTCTTTCTTGACGACGAAGACGTTCTTGCACTTGGAACAGCGCACCTTCACGCCCGTGGCGGTGACCTTGTCGTCGGCGATCTTGAACTTGGTGGAACACTTGGCGCACTGAACGATCATGGGCTCCCTGCCTGTAGGTGATAAATATCCCCCAAATGTCCTTGGCGATCAAGTTCGTGACGGATTTGCCGCCCGGACCGGTCGGGGAAATACTCGCGACCCGGTAGGAGGTGGAATATTCTGTGTCCTTGACATCGTTGTGGTTTCGCAGTACCCAAAGTAGACATGGAACAAGGGCAAGAGAAAAAAAGCTCGGCTGAACCCCGCCTGATAAAGCGCTACACCAACCGCAAGCTGTACGACACCCGCGAGAGCCGCTACGTGACCCTGGAAGAGATTTCCACCATGGTAAAGAAGGGAGAAGAGGTGCAGGTGGTGGACAATCGCAGTGGCGAGGATCTCACCGAGGTCACCCTGGCACAGATCCTCTACGAGGAGCAGAAGAAGAAGGTAACCCGTATGCCGCTCGATCTGCTGCGTGACATCATCCGCAGCGGCGGCACCACGGTGAGCGATTTCATCCAGAAGCGGGTCACCCAGCCGGTGCTGAGCTTTCGCGAGGAGGCCGAACGCCGGGTCGATGCCATCGTCAGGCGCAGCGAGCAAACCGTGGAAGACAGCGCCCGGCAGGTGCGCGAGTTCATCCAGAACACCCAGAAGGCACTGGACGACCTGCAGCAGCGGTTGGGCATGCGCTCGGTGGTGGAAGCGCTGGGCCCCCGCGGACCGTTCCTGCAACAGTTGCGCGCCCTGCGCCAGCGCCTGGAACAGCTGGAAGCACGCCTGGTCAAACCCCGCGACAAGGACTAGTCACGGCGCAACTGCAGTATCTCCCGGGAAAGCATCTCCAGCATGTGCGCTCCCCGCGACCAGGAGGCGTACTCGAAAATGCTCTGGCCGTGGCTCTGCGCCTCGTCGAGCTTGACGTTGAAACCGATGACCGCCTTGGAAACCCGCCCCGGAAAGTGCGTGCGCAGCTTGTGCAGGATCTCGTCGGCCAGGCGGGTGGGCCGGTAGAGGGTGGGCACCACCAGGACGATCTGCAAGCGGTGATGGGAGTATTCCTGGCGCACCCAGTCGACCGACTCGACGATCTCGGCGCAGCCGTCCAGGGCCAGGAAGGTGAGGTTGACGGGGACGACGATCTCCTCGGCCGCCAGCATGATGTTGGTGTTTACCAGTCCCATGGAAGGAGGGGAGTCGAAGAGGATGAAGTCGTAGCCCGTCACCGCTGCCAGGCGTTCGGCCAGGAGGTGCTCGCGCCGGGGCAGCGCGGCGGCCTGCATGGGAAAATCGGCCAGCGTCTTGTTGGCCGGCAGAACGTCCAGGCCGGCTATGTGGGTGGGGCGAATCACTTCCGGCAAGGGAATCCGTGGTTGCAGCAACAGGTCGGCAATGGTGGGGTGTAGCTCGCGCACGTAAAGGCCCAGGGCCTTGCCGGCCTGTCCCTGGGGATCCATGTCCACCAGCAGGCAGCGCTGTCCGTGACCCGCCAGCCAGGCCGAGACATTGACCGCCAGGGTGGTCTTGCAACTGCCGCCCTTTTCGTTGATGAAGGCTATTCGCCTCATGTTCCGGCTCCCGCTCCGGCGCGAATAAGCTTCCCTTGGCTGCGCGTCACGATTATAATCCACACCGGTGGAAGTCAAGGAAAACAATCTGTTTTCCGGCCTGGCCGGAAAGCGGCTGGTGCTGTTCAGCGGCAAGGGAGGGGTGGGCAAGACCACCGTGGCCGGAGCCTTCGCCCGCTGGGCGGCCCGGCGTGGCCGGCAGGTGATGTTGCTGGAGGTAAGGAGCCGGCGCGAGTTGCCCGGCCTGTTCGGTCGGCAGGACGCCGACGACGGACCGCGGCAGCTGGCGGAAGGCATTTCCTGGATGAACCTCACCGATCGGCGGGCCCTGCAGACCTACGGCATGCTCAAGTTGCGCTTCCGGGCCGTCTACCGGGCGGTGTTCGAACAGCGGTTGGTGCGCCGGTTCCTGCAGGCGGTGCCGGCGCTTTCCGAGATCCTGGTGCTGGGCCACCTGGCTCACCTGGTGGAGCACCAGCCCGGGGTGCTGCACGTGGTCGATGCTCCCGCCTCGGGCCAGGGCCGGCAGTTGCTGGCGGCTCCCCGGGCGGTGCTGGACACGGTGAGGAGCGGCCCCCTGTATGAGTCGGTGTCCTGGATACAGGACCTGCTGGCGGACGGGCGACGGACCGCCATCGGCCTGGTGGTGGTGGGGGAGGAGTTGTCCGTCAACGAGGCGCTGGAGCTGTACGAACGGTTGCACAGGCAGCTGCAACTGCCGGTGCAGGCCCTGATCGCCAACCGGCTCCTGGCACATCCCCTCGATGCACCGGTCCGGAAACTCCTGGAACGGTGCCGGCTCGAGCCGGAACTGGCGCCCGCGGTCGGCAACGCCCTGCGCCTGCACGAGCGTGTCGCTTTGCAGCAACGCTACCTGGACCGGTTGCGGGCGGGGGTGCCGCTGCCGCTGGCAGAGCTTTTCGAGGTGATCGAGGCCGACGACGCGGCGGCACCACTACGGCGGCTGGCCGAGCAAATGGATTCCGCGGAGGAGGGACGGTGAACCGGGTCCTGGACAACCTGTGCAGGACGAGCCAGGTCCTGTTCACCGTCGGGCCCGGCGGTGTGGGCAAGACCACCCTGGCGGCGGTGCTGGGCCTGCAGGCCGCCCTGAGCGGACGCCGTACCCTGGTGATGACGGTCGACCCGGCCCTGCGCCTGGCCGACGCCCTGGGCCTGGGCAAGGTACGTCCCGGGCGCCGGGTGACCATTTCCGGCCGCCGCCTGGAGCGGCACGGCCTGCAGTTGCGGGCCGGGCTGGAGATGGTCATGCTCGATACCGGCCGCTCCCTGGCTGCCGCGGTTTCCCGCCAGGTGGCCAGCCGCAAGCTGCAGAGGCGCATCGTCGAGCATCCCTTCTTCCAGCGCATGTGCGAGGACCTGGCCGGCGCCCGCGAGTACGCCGCCATGGAGGAGCTGTATCACCGGCTGCAGCGGGGGCAACACGACCTGGTGGTTGTGGATACCCCGCCGGCCAACCACGCGCTGGATTTCTTCGACGCCCCGGAAAAGGTCCTGCAGGTTCTCGACCGGCGTGCCTGGCGCTGGTTGATGCGACCGGCCCTGCTGGCCGGCAGCGTGGGCAGGAGAACGCTCGATTTTTCCTCCGGATACATAGTACGCACCCTGTCGCGCTTCACCGGCATGAAGTTCCTGGCCGAGCTGGCCTCCTTCGTGAACCTGTTTGCCGGGGCCCTGGAAGGATTGCGCCAGCGCGCCGAGCACCTGCGGCAGATCATGCGTTCCGACCGTAGTGCCTTTGTCCTGGTGGCCGTGCCGGAGCATCACCCGGCCGAGCAGGCCCTGCGCCTGGGCCGCAGGCTGGCGGCCCGGGAGATGACGCCGCGGCTGCTGGTCGTCAATCGTTGCCAGCCGCCGGCCGGTGCCCTGCCGGGCTCGCCCGGCTGGCAGGAAGGGCTGGTACGGCGACTGGTGGCGGAAGAAGGAGCCGGCGAGGCCGCCGCCCGCCGCGCCGTCGTCGCCCTGGAGCGCGGTCACCGGCTGCAGCGGCGACTGGCGCTCCGGGACCGGCGGCGTCTGGCCGCCCTGGAGCGGCAGGCGGAGGGACGTTTTCCCCTGGCAACGGTGGCGCTTCTGGAGCAGGATGTACACGATATCGCCGGGCTGGAGCAGATCCGCCGCCAGTTGTTCGCGCCCGCGGAGGCCCGGTCCGCGCCAGCAGGGAGGGAGGAATCATGAAGAGTTTTTCCATCTCCACGGGTGCCCGGGACGCCATGCTGGACATCACCGGCCAGGTGCGCCGGGCCGTGGAGGAAAGCGGTATCAGCGAAGGGCTGTGCCTGGTCTACTGCCCCCACACCACCGCCGGCATCACCATCAACGAGAATGCCGACCCGGACGTGCCGCGGGACCTGCTGGCGGCACTGGACCGGGCCGTTCCCTGGCAGGCCGGCTACCGGCACGCCGAGGGCAATTCGGCCGCCCACGTCAAGTCGTCGCTGGTGGGGTGTGCGGCCCAGGTGATCGTGTCCGGGGGCCGGCTGGTGCTGGGCACCTGGCAGTCGGTGTTCTTCTGCGAGTTCGACGGGCCCCGCCGGCGCAGCTTCCATGTCGAGGTGGTGCCCCGACGCTGAGGGCCCGGCGGAGGGAACCGCATTCCCCCGCCGGTGTCGGTGAGAGCATGAGAGAGCGCACGGGCAATGTCTTGTGGCTGCTGCTGCCGGCCCTGCTGGCGGCCTGCGCCACCGGCTCGGGCTCGCGCCGGGCACCGGCACGGACCATCTTCATGGAGCCGCTGCACCTGGGCCTGCAGCCGGACGCCGAGCTGGGGCTGGCCGACTTCGATGCCGCCACACTGCTGCGGCGGGGCTTGCAGCACCAGCAGCGCGCGGAATACCGGCGGGCGCTGCCGTTTTACCGGCGTATCCTCGAGGAGTTTCCCGACAGCCGTTTTCTCTCGGCGGCGGCGTTGAACCTGGGTGCCTGCCTGGAAGAACTGGGCGACGACGCCGGCGCGGTGGCCAGCTACCGGCTGATCACCACGCGCCTGCCTCGTTCCCGGGACTTCATCGACGCCGCTTTCCGGCAGGCGGGTTGCCTGGCCCGCCTGGGCCGGCACGCGGAATCGCGGGCGATGCTGGAGCAGCTGCTCGAGCGCCGGCTGGACGTCTCCGATCGCATCGACGCGCTGGTGCTGCAGGGGGAGCAGCGGCTGGCCCTGGAGGAGACACTGGCCGCGGAGCGGGACTTTCGCCGCGCCCTGGCGCTGTGGCGCCGGCACCAGCACGAGGAGTACCTCGACCCGGCCGCGGCCGCCCGGGCCCAGTTCCGGCTGGCGGAGCTGGCCGAGCGGCGTTTTCTGGAAGCGCCGCTGCGCTTGCCGGAAGAACAAATGAAAGAGGACCTGGAGCGCAAGGCCCGGCGCCTGCTGGAGGCGCAGTCGCTGTACCTGCGCACTGTCAGGTTCGGAGACCCCCGCTGGGCCACCGCCGCCGGTTACCGTATCGGCAACCTCTATGTACTGCTACACCGGGCCATGCGGCAGGCACCGGTACCCGCCGACCTGGACGACGAGGAACGGGCCGTCTACCGTGACATGCTGCGACAGCGCACCGCCGTGTTGCTGAAAAAGGCCCTGCGGGTGTTCGAGCAGACCGTGGAACTGGCCCAGCGTACCGGCATCGAGGGCGACTGGATCCGCTCCGCCCGGGAGCAGATGGCCCGCATCGAGCACGAGGTGCTGTCGCTGCCGGACACGGCGGAGGCGGGAAGTTGACCCCGCAAGCGCAGTGGTTCTTCTCGGCGGCCGAGCTGGCCCGCTTCGCCTCCCAGCGCCGGGTCGACGAGCTGCTCTGGGCCACGGCCACGGGGCTGAAGATCGCCTTCCTGGTGGCGGTGCCCCTGCTGGGGATACACCTGCTGTTGCGCTCCTGGGGCGAACGGCTGGGACGGGCCCTGCCCGCGGGGCGCCTGGCGGCCGTGCTGCAGCGCATGAGCGCCGCGCCCGGCGCCGGCCGGTGGGGCACCGATGTGCTGGTGCCGGTGCTGCTGGTGGCGCTTTATGCCCTGCTGACGGCGCCGCTCGATTTCTTCCGTGGCTACCTGCTGGCCCACGAACGGGGCCTGGCCACCCTGAGCGCGGGTCGCTTCTGGGCCGACTGGGCCATGGCGCTGGGGCAGGGCCTGGTGCTGGCCGGCCTGTTCGGCCTGGGAGTGTTTGCGCTGGCCCGGCGCCTGGCACGCAGCTGGTGGCTGGCGCTGTGGGGAGCGGTGGTGCTGGCGCTGGTGGGGTTTGCCATGCTGGCTCCCTACCGGGCCCGATTGGTGCACGAGTTCCGGCCGCTGGGCCCGGGGCCGTTGCGACAGTCGCTGGAGCGGGTGCTTGAAGGGGCCGGCCTGCGGGCGGAGCGCATCGAGGTGATGGATTCGTCGCGCCGTACCCGGCTGGCCGGGGCGCACGTCACCGGCCAGGGGCCCACCCGCCGGGTGGTGCTGGCCGACAACCTGGTGAGGAACTTTCCTCCCCGGGAGGTGGCGGTGGCGGTGGCCCACGAGCTGGGACACACCCTCGAGCGCCATCCCTGGCGCAACCTGGCGCTGGAGGCGCTGGGGGCGCTGCTGTTTCTGTTCGGGCTGCACCTGGCCCTGCGCCACGCGCACCGGCTGAGGGCGCTGCGCCTGCGCCCCGGCGTGGACCCGGCGGTGTTGCCGGTGGTGCTGCTGGTGGCGGAGCTGTTGTTTCTGCTGCACCAGCCGCTGGCCGTCTGGCGTACCCGGGCCGAGGAGGTGCGGGCCGATGCCGTGGCCCTGCGGCTCACTCGCGATCCGGTGGCCTTCTGCTCGCTGTTTCTGCGCCTGGCCCGGCACAACCAGGCCGATCCCGACCCGCCGGCGCTGTCGCGCTTTCTCTTCGGCAGCCACCCGGCGGTGATGGAGAGGATCCGCACGGGTTTCGCCTGGGCCGCCGCCCACGGCATCGGGATGGATCGACAGGCCCTGCCCCTGGCCCTCCCCGTGTCTCAACTGTCCGTAAAACAAGGAAAAACAACGGGGACAGGCCCGCTTGCCGGAAGGACCCGCCCGGGATCGTGAAAATCGTACTTTAATAAAAACCATGTAACTATAAACCTTGACTTTATAAATTACCATGTTATTTTGTAAGCATGATTCCCCGCTGGTTGGAACTTTCTTCCGAACGAAGCTGCCTGGTGGTCGGTCCTCGCCGGGCGGGCAAGACCACGTTGTTGCGTAACCTGTTTGCCGACCTTCCCTACCTGACGCTGGACGATTACGATCTGCTGAGACTGGCTCGCTCCGATCCCAAGAAGCTGGTGCGCATGGTCGGCGAACGCGGAATACTCGACGAGGTTCAACGGGTGCCGGAGCTGCTGGTGGCCGTGAAGTACGGCATCGACGAGCTGGGGCAGACCATCCTGATGACCGGTTCTTCCTCTCTGGGGTTGACCTCGGCCGGCTCTGAGACACTGGCCGGCCGCATCGACCTGCACGAGTGTTCCGCCTTCTGCTGGGGAGAGGAGGAGGGACCGCCTTCGCATCGGAGCCTGCACATGCCCCCCGATCCCCTGGCCGTGGTGGAGGCCAATCGGCGCCTGGACTCCTTCATGGTGTTCGGGGGGTTTCCCGAGGTCGTCCTGGAGCCCGACTCGCCCGGAAAGAGCCGGGTGCTTCGCAACTACAGGAACACCTACTTCACCAGGGATCTGCTGTTGCTGGCCAATATCAACAACGCCGACGCCATGCTGGCGTTGCTGGCATACCTGAGTGTTTCCACCGGCACACCACTCGATGTATCGAATGCCGCCCGCGAGTCCGGAATCAGCTACCCGACCACCAGGAAGTACCTGAACGTGCTGCTGGCCTCGCGGCTGGTGTTCAAGTTATATGGATACCAGTACGGTCCCGCCAAGCGCTACACCCGGGCGGCCAAGTACTACTTCTCCGACATGGGGATCTACGAGGCCACCACGGTTCCTCTCTCGCCGGGGCAGCGCCTGGAGGCCTTCGTCGTCTCCGAGCTGGAGAAGCGCCGCAAGCTGGGGGCCCTGGCCTGTGACAACCTGTTTTATTACCGCTCGGCGGCGGGCGCGGAGATAGACGTGATCATCGAGGAGCCCGAGTTGCTCACGGCCGTGGAAATCAAGCACACGCGCCGTCCCGTCTCCCGCGACACCCGCCGTCTGCGGGAATTCCGGGCGCAGGCGGCGGAGAAGCCGCGCCGGGCGGTGCTGCTGTATCCGGGAGAGGAGGCCGGCGAGTTGGACGGGGTGGAGATCCTGCCGGTGGGCCACCTGTGGCGCAGCCTGTAGGGTCAGCCGCCCATCTTGTCGATTATTGCCCGGCGGGAGGCGTTCTCGCCGTCGGCCAGCTTCTCCAGGTGGCGCAGCATGGCCTGCTCGAGCCGGGTGGCCGACTGCAGCATCTCGCCGCTCTCCTGGGCCAGCTGCCCCTGGATGGAGGCTGCGCCGCCGAGCCGAGTGGCGTCGGCGTTGGCCTGGGCCTGCAGGTAGGAACAGGGGTTGACCGCGGCGGCCCCCTCGGCCATGGCATTAAGCAGCTTTTGGTCCAGCGACGAGAGATTCGCGCCGGCAACCGTCGCCCCGATCCGCAAGGCGGCACCGATCACTGCCGAACCAATACCCATGTTGGCCGCCTTCATGATCTTCTCGGCCTGGGCCTCGATGAGCTGGCGCTGGGTCTCGCGACGAACCGAACGTAGCATGGTGGCGGTGTGGCGCTGCTGGCGAGCCTGTTCCAGCAAAATGCTGTCGAGACCCTCACTGGCGATGGTGCCAACCAGGGCGTCCAGAGTGCGGTACTCGGGCGTAAGCGAAGACCCGCGAGGAAGCTCCTGCGATATCGCTGGTGTCGTCATGGTCTCCTCCTTCTCATCTGAGGGCGGGAGAGTGTTGTTTTTCGATCATCTCCTGCAACCTGCCCACCATGTTCTTTTCGTACTCGGCCGTCGCGGAGATGCCTTCCAGGGTGGTATCGATCTTGGCCTTGCCGGCATCGATGGACTGCTGGGCCATCATCTTGTCGACCTGAGCCGAAGCCATCTGGCGCTTAACCACGCTCTCGCCGATCGAGCCCGCGCCCGTAACGGCGGCGCCAACCCCGCCGACTACCGCGCTGGCACCGCCAGTCACCGGCGCCAGTGCCAGGGACAGCGCACCCAGGATCTTGCCCAGGAACCCCAGCTTGGACCAGAACCCCCTCTTGCTCAGGGCTTCCCAGTACTTTTTCATGGCTTCCATGCGCCGCTGGTGTTGGCGGCGTACCTTGACCCGCTGGAAGCGAATCAGCTGGCGCTCGCTGCTGGCGGCCAGGGATTGGTCCTGGAAGGAGGCCGACAGGATCGCGGTCAAAGAATCCTGCCCTCCGGAGATCTTGTCGACGAAATCGCCCAGCATCGTTGCACCGCTCGGAACGGAAACGGTTGCGCTCCCGAAATCGTTTGGCGGCATGGAGACGTTCATGGCACGCCTCTCCTAGGCGGCCATGGCCCGGGACAGCCCGGCGAACAAATTGGCCGCCTCGGGTTCGCCGCGGCGGCGGCAGAGCTGCTCGACCAGGCGCCAGACCTCGGGGCAGAAGGGATCGTACATGGCCAGGCCGGCCAGCACGTCGACGGCGGCTTCCTCGGCCCCGCCGTCCAGGAGCTTCTGTGCCGCCGACAGCGCGGCTGCGAATTCATCGTCGTTGATGCCGCGCAGTTCGCGAATGGTCATGCCCCGGTTGGCCACGGGCCGGTTCTGATAGCTTGCGAATGTCATGACCCTACCTCCTTGACTGCTGCTAGCCCTTCCAGCCCTCGAGGATCTTCATGGCGGTACGATGTCTGGTTGAGAGCAGGTTGGTGGCGCCTACGGTGTTCTGGTTGCGGTAGTTGTGTAGCTGTTGCAGGGTGAGCATTTCCAGCTGGGAACCGGTGTTGAGATCGTCCAGCTGGGTCTTCAGGTTCTCGAGTTCGGCTTCCACCTCCTTCTTGCGGAAGTAACCCATCTCGTTCAGCTTTTCGTCCGAGGCGTGGGGGTTGACACCGTTGAGGAACTCGGGACCGTAATAGTTGTCCTTCCACTCCTTTTCGAGATTGTGTTGTTTTTCCTTGTTGTCGGCATAGATGCTCTTGGCCTGATCCCCGGGTGACTTCAGTCCGCCGGCAACATAGACCAGATCATCGGGATCCTTGGCGCTGGAATTGGCCAGGGCATCCCGAAGGCGACGAATCTTCTCGTTCAGGGCCTTCTTCTTTGCGTTCCGGGCGCGCATGGCCTTCTTGATGCCGTTGATCTGTTCGTCGATCTGGACGACGTTGAGGAGCAGTTCGAAAATCTCGGAGTCGGCCTCGGAGAGTATGATGTCCAACAGAGAAGACGCCTGACCTCCACGCCTTGCCCTCCGGCTTCCCGGGAGCAATTGCGCGCCTTCCCAGATTCTCTCCTCGGCTTCCAGCGACTCCATGCCAGTGGTCGCCAATGATTGCATTTGGACGTTGTTGTCATACATTGAAAAGCCTCCTTTCTTGGCCCCCGGCCTGGTTGTTGGCCGAGTGCTTTCGCCGATCCTGCCTCCGAGACTCCTTCACGGCCTCGTGAAATTCCTCCCTGGTTGTTCCCAGCATCTCCAGCCAGGCAAGGAAGCGCCGCTCGGATTCGTCGATCTGCGTCTGCAGGGCGATGGGTAGCCCCAGGTTCTCTCTGTCCATGGTCTCACCTCCTGGCCGACCACGTAGCAATGGCCGTGCCAAGCGAGGCGCAAAGGAGTTCTTGCCTGATTACAACCAGTTGAAGCGGGGACAGGCCCGCGGGCCGGGCCGCCGGCCGGACCGGAATCCGGACACGTGTCCGATTTCCGTACACACCCTCGGCGGGTCGCCTTGCCGGCAAGTCGCCACCGCGGTACTTTTCGCAGGGAGGAGAGAGCCATGAAGGTGAAGTGGATGCTGCTGCTGCCGCTGGTGCTGGCCGCGGCCTGCTCCGGCGGCGGCGAGGAGCGCCTGGAGATACGGGTGATGACCTACAACGTGCTGTGCTCCTTCTGTAACAACGAGTACGCTCCCTGGGAAGAACGGCTGGGCTACTTCGCCGACATCATGCAGCGCAACGCCCCGGACCTGGCCGGGCTGCAGGAGCTGACCTGGGTCTCCGAGGTGGATCAGTTCCTCGAATTCATGGACGGCTACCGGGCCGTGTACTTCGTCGGTGACAGCCCCGGCCCGCTGGGCCTGGAAGAGTACCCGGACGCCACCATCTTCTACCGGGCCGAGCGCTTCCGGCTGGAAGACAACGGCTATTACTGGTTGAGCCCCACCCCGGACGAGCCCTGGTCGGCGGGCTTTGCCGACGGCCTGCAGCTGCCGCGCCTGGTTAACTGGGCGCGCTTTCTCGACATCGACAGCGGGCGGTCCTTTTACTTCATCACCACCCATTTCGACAACAACTCCCCCAGCCAGGAGCTGTCCGCTCCGCTGCTGCTGGAGCGTACGGCTCCCCCGGCGGAGCGGCTGCCGGTGCTGGTCACCGGCGATTTCAACTCGCAGCCCGCCGACACGGCCTACCGGATACTGACCGAGGGAGTGGCGGGCTCCGGCTTCAGGCTGAGCAACACCTTCGACATGGCCGAGCAGTGGCGGGTCGACAGCAACCTGTCACCGGCTCCGGACTACGATACCGGCAGTCGCATCGATCACATCTTCGTGGCCGGTGATGCCTCCTTCGCCTGCCCGCAGTGGAGCGCCGACCTGCACGGGTACGGGCAGGGCGGCCAGTACCCTTCAGATCACTGGCCCATCAACGCCACCGTCTCCTTCTAGGTGGTCGAACCCTCCGGAAACCACCGAAACCACCGGGCCTGTCCCCGGGGTTTCTGCCGGTGTGTCAGCGGGTTAAGGGCTGGATGCGCTCGGCCAGGGCGTCGAGCAGGTCGAGTGCCCGCTCGGCCCGGGCCTCGCTCAGGGTGCCCAGGCCGCACGACGGGGTGAGCAGGGAACGGGCCAGGATGTCGTCGCGCCCGAGCGGACCCGCCCCGGCCAGCTCGTCGACCATCTCCAGCAGCCGCCTGGCCAGCTCCCCGGCGGAAGCGGTGTCGACGTGGTGGCTCGAGGGCACCAGCCCCCAGGCCAGCAGGCCGCCCCGGGCGAGAAATTCCTGCACCTGCCCGGCGTAGGCCAGCAGCGCCCGGCTGTAGGCGAAGGCGTCGAAGTTGAGCAGGTCGAAGCCGGCCTCCATCACCATGGGCCAGTCGGTGCCGCCGCAGACGTGGATGCCCACCAGCGCTCCTTCCTGCCGCTGCAGCGGGCGCACCACCCTGCCCAGCCGGTCGACGACGTCTGCGCGCAACACGCCCAGGTAACCGGAGGAGCCGAAGGCGGCCAGCGAGGCCTCGTCGAGGAAGATGAGCACCCGCTCCGCGTAAGGCCGGAAGCGCCGCACCAGCCAGCGGGCCTGCATCTCCACCTGGCGCAGCAGCACGTCGGAGAACGTCGGGTCGTAGTACAGCGGCCGGCCGGAGGCGTCCTCGAGGCCGAGCTGGAAGGTCACCGGGCCGGGTATGTGTACCTTGACCAGAGGATACTTCACCCCCCTTCCGGCCAGGGCCCGGGCCGCCGGTTCGAGGGCGGCGGAGTGCTCGCCGTCGACGGCGAAGCCGTCCAGGTTGCCCGTCCGCTCGGCCTCCAGCACCCGCTGGTAGAACGCCGCCAGCTCGTCGGCCAGGTCGCGGCCGGTGTCCACGTACAGGCGCCTGCCCCGCTCGTCCACCACCAGCCCGGGCAGCCCGGAGGTGTGGGAGCCGATCATCTCCTCGAGCAGTCCCCGCCGGGGCAGCTCGGGAAAGATGGGGATCTCCTCCAGGTGCTCGAGCACCAGCCGCACCGCCCGCTCGGGGTCGGTGTGCGGCAGGGAGCCGATGAGCGTCTTGGCGCAGCGGGGCAGATCCATGTTTTTCCTCCGGGGCCGATAATAGCCCGCCGCGCCTCACCTGGCCAGTGTCTTTCACCTTGACAAGTACCCGTGGTCCGGGCTTGATCGGGGCCAAACGTTAACCAGTCCCAAGGGAGCGCGATATCATGGCCAACAAGAAGAGAAAGAAGAGCATTCTCGACCTGTACAAGATGAAGAAGGAAGGCCGCAAGGTGGTGTGGATCACCTCCTACGATTTTCCCACCGCCCAGTTCGCCGAGGCCGCCGGGGTGGACATGATCCTGGTGGGCGACTCGCTGGGCATGTGCGTATACGGCTACCCGGGCACCATCCCGGTGACCATGGACCAGTGCATAGTCCACTGCGAGGCGGTCAGGCGGGCAGCCCCCAACACCTTCGTCATGGGCGACATGCCCTTCGGCTCCTACCAGCTTTCCGAGCGCGAGGCAGTGGCCAACGCCGTGCGCTTCCTCAAGGAGGCCGACTGCGACGCCATCAAGCTCGAGGGCGGCAAGCGGGTGATCCCGCAGATCCGGGCCATCCTCGACGCCGGCATAGTCGTCTGCGGCCACATCGGGCTCACTCCCCAGTCCTCCGGGCAGCTCGGAGGTCACAAGGCCCAGGGGCGCACCGTGGAGTCGGCCGAGACGCTCATCGAAGACGCCGTGGCCCTGCACCAGGCGGGGATACAGCTGCTGCTGCTCGAGGCGGTGCCTCCCGAGGTGGGCAAGTTCATCGCCGAGCTGTTGCCCATCCCCGTCTACGGCATCGGCGCCGGCATGCACACCGACGGCCAGCTCATCATCGTCTCCGATCTCATCGGCCAGTTCCAGGCCTTCACCCCCAAGTTCGTCAAGAAGTACGCCAACGTGGCCGAGGTGGTCACCGGTGCCATCTCCAGCTACGCCGAGGAGGTGCGCTCGGGCGCCTTCCCCGCCGAGGAGCACTGCTACCGCATGATCGAGGGCGAGTACCCCAAGTTCGAGAAGATGGCCGCGAAGTTCAAGAAGTGATGTTTCCCCCCTACCCGTAAAGGAGTGCAGGTCATGTCAGATCTCAGGGAAAGACTCAGGATCTCCGACGAACACGTCAAGGCCATAAACGACTTCCTGCTCGATCCGGGCAACGAGGTGATCAACGAGGTGCTGCGCCTGGTGGAGAAGTTCGGCGGCCCCGAGGAGATCAACCGCCGGGCCCGCGAGGCCCGCCGGCTCGACAACCTGCTGGCCCGGCTCAAGGAGTCGGGTTCGAGCTACCTGGCCGACGTCGAGTGGCTGATGGAGCAGCGCGACCGCGGCGCCTTCGTCTCCAGGGCCGACTACCGCCGCCGGGTGCTGGGCGACAAGGCCGACACCATGAGCCTCGACGCGGAGCACGCCGTCACCCTGGAGATCAGCGCCTTGCAGTACTTTCCCTTCCTCGTCGCCGAAGCGAAGGAGGCCATCGAGAAAAAGAACCTCATGCCCGGCCGCTACATCCGCGTGCGGGCCATGAAGGAACAGGTCGAGGACAACGGCGACATCCTGGCCGTGGCCGCGGCCATGCAGGTGCTCGGCGCTTCCTACGTAGAGACCCTCGATACCAAGGGCACCGACGGCTCCAACGTGCACCTGGGCGGCCCCGAGACCATCACCGGCTACTTCGGCGGCGTGGGCCAGCCCAACCGCCACGCGCTCGACTGGGCCGAGGAGTTCCTGCACTACTACACCGAGTACGGCATCCGCCAGGTGCTCAACGTCAATCCCGGCACCGTGCTCGTCGGTTACCTGCTGCACAAGCTGGGCATCGACAACGAGTTCAAGATCTCGGTCTACATGGGCAACGACAACCCCTACGCCTGCCTGTGGACACTGCTGGGGGCACGCCTGTTCGCCCGCGCGGACGGCACCACCTCGCTTATCGGCTTCAACCTGGCCAACTCCGTGGACAATGACACCATCCGCAAGACCTCGTATATCCGGCGCCAGCTCGGCTTCGAGAAGGTCGTCCGCATCGAGCACCACATCGTGGAGACCTGGAAGTCGATCGTGGTGCAGCCCTACGACCGGCTCGAGGAACTGGTGGAGGTGGCCCGGGAGGTTCCCAACATCTCCGCCAAGCACGAGGGCGGCGTGCCCGAGGTGGAGCCGACCCTGGAGCATCCCTCGGACATCCTCGACTACTTCATGGCCAAGTCCGACGTCGAGGCCCAGGGGCTGATGCCGGCGCTCGAGCGCAACTACCTGGAGAAGCACCGGGCGGTCAACCGCACCGCCGACGCGCTCACCCGGGCCGGCATCGACGTCGTCTGCGCGCCCAACCTGCACAAGTAAGCGGCCATCTTGCCACCGGGATTGGCAGGCGGGCTTCACTTCCGGGCGGGCACCTGGCCGCCGGCGGACGATAAAATCACCCTGCTGTTCGTGCACGGCGCCGGCAGCTCCGGGGCCTTCTGGAGCGATTACCTGGAGGCCTTTGCCGGCCTGAACACCCTGGCGCCGGATCTGCCCGGCCGCGGGGGCAGCGGTGGAGAACCGGGTGGCGACATCGCCTCCCGGGCGGCCGCCGTCGAGCGCTTCGTCGACGCCCTGGAACTCGAGCGGGTGGTGCCGGTGGGCTTCAGCATGGGCGGAGCCGTCGTCATCGAGATGCTGCTGCGCCGCCCGGGCGCGTACCCGGCGGCGGTGCTGCTGTCCACGGGCGCGAAGCTGCGGGTCATGCCGGAGATCCTCGACCTCATCGCCAGCGACTACGACGCCTACCTGTCCGGGGCGGCACGCCTGGTGGCCTCGCCGGACACGCCGCCGGAGACGATCGCCCCGGCGCTGGCCGACCGGGCCTCCTGTCCGCCTCCGGTGGCCCTTTCCGACTTCCGGGCCTGCGACGCCTTCGACCGCCGCCCGGACATAGGGGGCATCGAGGTGCCGGTGCTGGTGCAGGCCGGCCGCGACGACCTGCTCACCCCGCCGCACTTCGCCGAATACCTGGCCGGGCATCTGCCCCGGGGCCGGCTGCGGCTGTTCGCGCGAGCGGGGCACTTCCTGCCCGTGGAGCGGCGGGACGATGTCGTGGGCTCGATAAAAGATTTTACGAAAAATACATCATAGGCTGCGGCATTGACCCGCCGCAGCTGTTGCCCTTACAATTACCCCCATGAAAGAGAAATCGCTACTGCTGATCCTGGTGGGATTGCTGGTGCCCGCCTCCCTGCCGGCGGCCAGCGTAGAGGCCAGCTGGGACGCGGTCACCCTGGATGTGAACGGCCAGGCCGAGTCCGTCTCCCACTACGTGCTCTACTATGGTACCAGCCCGCGGCCCGGGGGCGTGACCCATCCTTCCGACGGCTCGTTCTCCTACGACCGGCAGGTCAACGTGGGCAACGTCACCCAGGTGCAACGCGACGATCTTCAGGGGGGCCAGACCTACTACTTCGCCGTGGCCGCGGTGGACGTGGGTGGCAACGTCTCCGACTATTCCGGCGAGGTGTCGGTGGACATCCCGGTGGAACCTGATGGTGGCCCCGCCGACGCCGGCACCGACGCCGGCCCCGACGCCGGTGGTGATCCCGGGGCCGACCCCGGAGCCGATCCGGGCGCCGATCCCGGGGCCGATCCCGGGGCCGACCAGGGCGGTGTCAGCGACGGTGCTCCCGCCGACCAGGCGGGGGCGGACGCCGGTACCGAGCCGGTCGTCGAGGGAAGCTGCTCCTGCTCGAGCCCGGCCGGCGGTGGCCCGGCGCTGCTTTTGCTCCTGTTGCTGGTATTCCTGCCGCGGCGCAGGCGCACATGATCAGGCGACGCGACCTGCTCAAGGCCGGCCTGGCCGGGGGGGTGTTGCTGGGTGGCCGGGGAATGGTTCGGGGAGGACAAGCGGGCGCCAAGGGCGTTCTCGCGGTCTGCTCCGGCAAGCAAGCGGCGGCCATGCTGGAGCGGGTCCTGGAGCCGTTGGGGTCGCTCGAGTCCTTCGTCACTCCCGGTTCCCTGGTGGTGGTGAAACCCAACGCCTCCTTCGCCAACCCTCCCGAGTGGGGCAACAACACCAGCCCGGAGCTGGTGGCGGCGCTGTGCCGGCAGGTGCTCGACGCCGGGGCCCGCCGGGTGCTGGTGGTGGACTACCCGCTGCGGGGAGGCGCCGAGGCGCTCGAGCAAAACGGCATAGCCGCCGCCTGCCGGGGTGTTGCCGGGGTGCAGCTGGAAGTGCTGGGTGAGCGCCGGCAGTTCGTCAAGGTGCCGGTTCCCGCCGGAGAGGTTCTCAAGGAGGTGGAAATCGCCCGGGCGGTGCTCGATGCCGACCTGGTGATAAACCTGCCCGTGGCCAAGGCCCACGACGCCGTGGCCGCCTCCATCGGGCTGAAGAACCTCATGGGCGTCATCTGGGATCGCACCGCCTTCCACACCATGCTGGAGATCAACCAGGCCATCGCCGACCTGGCCCGGGTGGTCAGGCCGCAACTTACCATTGTCGACATGACCCGGGTGATGGTCACCAACGGCCCCCAGGGCCCGGGCGAGGTGGAGCAGCCGAACCTGCTGGTGGCCTGCCGCGACCCGGTGGCCGCCGACGCCTACTGCCTGGGCCGGGTGCGCTTCAACCGCCGCCGGCTGCGACCGCACCAGGTGCGCTACCTGCGCCTGGCCCACCAGGCCGGCCTGGGTCAGATCGATCCCCGCCGGCTGGAGATCAAGCAACAGACGGCATAGACGGGCATCAGAAGCGGGCGATGGCCTTGATGCTGGGCTGCAGCAGGTGGCGGCTCGAGCAGGGGATGTCCACCCGCTCCAGGCAGCGGTGCCGGGTGTAGATGGAGCCCAGGCGCAGGATGAAGCTGCCCGCTCGCTCCCAGTCGATCCACAACGCCGCCTGCAGCTCCCAGGCCTGCTCGGCCCCGGTATCGGACCGGAACCAGTCGCTCCATCCGAAGGACAGGCGGCCGGTGAACCGCAGCAGGCTGCCCCGCCAGAAATCGCGCAGGCTCAGGCGTACCTCGGCCCAGGGCCGGAGCGTCCACTGGCCGTAGCTCAGCTCCACCCCCAGGGTCTCGTCGGGAAAATCATCTGCCAGCTGCACCGGCGCCTCCAGGCGCAGGCGGGTGACCAGGTCGGTCGACCAGCGCCGTTCCCATTCCAGCGAGGGCAGGAAGTTGCGCCGGCTGCCGCTGCGGCCGGTCTCCGGGGGAACGAGCTCGGTCAGCCCCACGTCGAAGCGCAGGGTGATGGGCGAGGTGTAGATGGGCCGGTAGGTGATGCGGTTGTTGAGCTCCAGGCTGCGCTCGGCCACCGCCTGGTGCTCTCCCCGGCTCTCGCGCCACCAGCGGCCGCGGCTCTCCAGGCGGAAGGGGGCGTCGTAGCGCCCCCAGGCCAGCCGTCCTTCCACGTGGTGGCGCTGGGCGTGTACCTGCATGCTGCGGTTGCGCGCCTCCTCGGTGTCGGTGTAGCCGTAGCCGGCCGCCAGCTGCAGGGTGTCGAGCGCGTCCACCCAGCGGCCGGGAAACAGCTCCACCTGGCCGAACAGCAACGACTGCGCCCGCTCCACCTGCACCAGGGCATCTCCCTCCTGCTCGCTGGTGTCCGAGTGCGACAGCTTGCCGTTCATGCTGGGCACCACCCCGTCCAGGGCCCGCGACACCGCTCCCAGCACCAGCTCCCAGGACTCCAGGGGCAGCGCCCCGGCGGCGCCCTCCCGGGGCCGGTAGACCTTGCGCTCGAAGCGGGCGTAACCGTCCTCGGTGCGCGTGGGTGCGGCCTTCAGCTCCAGGCGCATGTTCTGGGCCAGCCCCGGGGCGGCGGCCAGCACCTCCGGGGTGCCGGCGCCGGCGTCCCCGGACTGCTCGTTCTGCGAGTGGTCGAAGTAGGCCTTCACGGTGAGCTTGCGCATGCCCAGGAAAGAAAGCACCCCGTGTGCCAGGTCGTACTCCAGGCTGCCGGCGGCCCGCCACTTGGCATCGCTCACGCCCTGCGCCCGCAGCAGCGAACGCGCCCCCAGCAGCCACAGGGTGGGCCAGCCCCGGCGCATGAACTGCAGCTTGCCCAGCAGGTTCTCGGCCGAGGCGGCGGCCCAGTCGCCGCCGGGTGGGGTGGAGCGCTGGTGGTCGTAGACCAGCCGTGCCCGCAACCAGGGAAGCGGTTGCCAGGTGCCGTCGGCCGCCACCTGGCCGGCGAAGGTGCCCAGTGCCGTCTGGCGCGAGCCCAGGGTGTCGAAGTCTCCGGACTGCACCTCGCCGTCCAGGCGCAGGTTCAGCGCCGGGCCGTTGTAGAGGATGTTGCCGGCGGCGGCCCGGCCCGACAGCGGACCGGCGGCACCGCCGCTGTTGCTCCGGGCCAACTGGGCGTAGCCCACCAGGCGTCCGCCGTAGGGCCCGGAGCCGATTTGCCGGTCCAGGCGCCAGTCGACCAGGGCCAGCTGGTAGCGGGCGGGCCGAACGCCGGTGGCGGCGCTGACCGCCTGGTCTTCGAGATCCTGGCTGGCCAGGTAGCCGGCGCCCACGCTCAGGCCCGGCAGGGGATGGGTGTCGAGCTGCAGGTGGGCCAGCAAGGGCCGCAGGCTGTCGCGCAGCGAGCCGGCCAGGGAGCTCTTGGAGTAGATGGCCGAGGCGAACAGGCCGATGAGGATCTCCGCCGAGCGGCTCTTCTCGTCGATGGACAGCTCCACGTAGTAGCGATCCATCCACAGCTTCACCGCGTAGCCCGAGGGCAGCCCCTGGTCCAGCACCGCCAGGGCGTCCTCCTGCTCGAAGAGCACGATGTAGGAGGCCGGCCGGTCGTAGTCGAACAGGTCGCGGGCCTGTTCCGGCGTACCCATGTCGTGGATCTGCACTCCCACCTCGGTGGAGCGCTCGCGGTAGGAGGCGAAGATGCTCTCGGTCCAGCCGCGGTCGATGTACTTGGGTGCGGCCCCGTCGATCTGCTGGTAGAGCCCCGTCTCGTCGGTGACGTACACCGGCGGGCCGGAGCGGCTGAAGCCGCCGATCTCGTTGTCCCAGGGCAGCATCTCCAGCAAGGTGCCCGAGGCGGTGGCCTTGCGGGGAACCTGCTCGTAGGTGTAGGTGATCTCCACCACGCTCAGGGCGTTGACGGCGTCCGGGTTCAGGAAGGTAAGCTGGCCGGTGGTGTGGGTGATGATGTAGTCCACCCCGCGTTCCAGGATCATGCCGTCGACCTTCACCACGTCGGAGCCCGGCGTGAGGTAGGGGTGGGCCAGGCTGTAGGTCAGGTCGATGGAGCCGCGGAAGAACTCGCGGGTGCGCACTCCCCGGCGCAGGCCCGCCTCCGCTTCCAGTTCCACGGCCGGGCCGGAGCCGGAGCGGCCGAACGACTGCCTGAGACCCAGGCCCTCCAGCCAGGTGGCGTCGAGGAGCTGTCGCTGCTTCTCCTCGGGACGGATGGGTACCTCGTCGGAAAGCAGCAGCTCGCGCAGGCTGTCGTCCGGCCCGCCGCGCAGGCGCAGCTCGGCGTCGTAGTCGCGCACCCCGGAGGTGGTGGCGTCGCCCAGGTCGAGATAGACCGACATGTCCAGGGTGCGCCCCCCGTCGAGCGCGCGCCCGGCCCCCAGGCGCAGTGCCGGTACCACCTGCACCTGGTGGGAGAAGTCGCCGCCGTCGGGCCAGGAGAGATCCCCCTCCCCGCTCAGGGTCAGCTCCAGGTTGAGACGCCAGGCGGAAGGCTCGCTGCGCTGGCCGGCCCGCCCCGAGAGGATGTCTCCCTTGTCGTAGCCCACCCAGTCGTCGCGCTGGACCAGGTAGCCCTGCATCATCTCCGGCAGCAGCACCACCAGGGTGCTGCCGGCCGGGGCCAGGGCCCGGACGTCACTGCCGGCCAGGCCGTCCTCCTCGCGCTTCTCCTCCCAGACCTTCTGCAGGGTGTTGAAGCGGCCCAGGCCCGAGGTGGTCGACACCCACACCCAGGGCAGCGCCACCACGATCCCGGTCACCGCCCCCGCGGGCATTCCCGAGGTGTAGATGAAGGGGGAGATGGCGTCGGCGCCGGGGGTGTAGACTTCCAGCCCGCCGTCGCCGCCCAGCCAGATCTCTCCCTGCACCGAGGCGAAGGCGCTGATGCGCCCCAGGCGCAGTCCGCGGCCGCGGCCGAAGGAGGAGACGGCCTCGGAGCGCAGGTCGTAGCGCAGCAACCCGTCCCGGCAGAAGAACCACAGGCTTTCGCCGGCCTGGCGCACCTCGTAGGCGGGGCCCAGGTCGAAGCCCTCCCGGGGGCCGAAGCGCCGCCACACCGCCGTCTGGCGGTCGTAGCGGTAGACACCGTCGCGGGCGCTGAACCACACCGTGCTCCCCAGCGACACCACGTCGTAGACGGGTTGCCGGCCGGGGCCGGCCGCGTCCAGCACCTGCTGGTAGGTCCGGCGCACCTTGTCGAATCTCACCAGTCCGGCGGCCGTGGCGATCCACACCCACAGGTCGTCCACGGCCACGGAGTGGACGTCGGCGGCCGGCAACTGCGGCCGGCCGAGGCACTCCCAGCGGCGGCTGGAGCGGTCCATGCGTCCCAGCCCGTGCGGGGTGGCCGCCCACACCTCGCGCTCGTCGGGCGCCACCGCCCGCACCCGGTCGGAGCAGAGCCCGGCCGCCCGGCCGTAGAAGACCCACAGGTCGCCCACGATGTTGACCAGGGCCGTGTCGGTGGCTATCCAGGTGCCCCGCGAATCGGAAGCCACGTGGGGGTAGATCACCTTGGCCGCGGCCGGCGGCAATACCCCGGCCAGAAGCGCCACCAGGCAGGTGGCAATCGCCAGGCGCGGGTATCGTCTCTCTCCTCTCATGTCGCCGGGAACCTTTCTGAGAGCGCGAGGCCGATTCCGCCGTCGCGAACCCGTCCTTCCGGGGAGTTGTCGCAAAGCAGCACGGTGGGAGCCATGGACGTCGATTGTAAGGGCCGGCACCGGCGGCGGTCAAATTCCCTCTGGCCGCCCGCCGGCGACACGTTCGTCGACTCACGGCGGGTGCTGCCTTCCAGTGCAGGAACCGGCTTGTTCAGGTAGTCGGTACCCGCCCGGACATGAATAGCCATGCCAGGTTGTTTCTAGTTGTTTTTGCAGGAAAATACCTGCAAACCTGCCAGATTCAAGTAACACCTGAAAAAAAGATGGGTAATTTCAATTGACATTTGAATATGGCCGGTTTAATGTATAACCGGGCATGAAAAAACATGTATTAAGGGCAATACGGGCCGACAATCCCTGGCTGACAGGAGAGGATCCCGGATCG